>Ga0172382_10001821_pt1 | contig 36893 bp, 34 predicted proteins | sample Leawel138RmetaG_FD_122245 | JGI IMG/M metagenome (GOLD analysis project Ga0172382, IMG submission 122245) | Leachate microbial communities from a municipal landfill in Southern Ontario, Canada - Leachate well 138R metaG | ecosystem: Engineered > Solid waste > Landfill > Unclassified | place... | reverse complement strand
CTTATCTGGATTTCCTTGACTTGAGGTAAGAAGGTATGCTGCATATATAATTAAGACAATCACACATATTACTGCTAAAGGTACTGCTATTTGAACAAGCTTTTCTACAATCCACTCCTCCTGTACCTTATCCTCTACCTTTGTAAGACCTTCCAATTGTTCAGAGAGTTCTGTACCCAAACTGGATGCATAAACAGAATTAACAAAGAGACTGTGAATTCTATAAATAATATTCATAAGACAAATTATACAACATCAACTACACTTCTGCATATTCACATATAGAAGCATAATCACAAAATCTACAGACATATCCTGGAGTAGCTTTAAAATTACCTTTTTTAATCTCCTCAATAGCCTTTAACAATTTCTCCTTTGCTAGCTCTTTTCTCTCCTTAGATACATCTACCTCAAGCTCTGTACCGCTCTCTACATACACATATTTTGCTTTGACAACTCTGTACCCTAGTTTCTCTTCTGCAAACAAAGCATACAAAGGTAATTGCATATCATCTTTTATACCTTTTTCATCTTTCTCTTTACCTGTCTTAAAATCAATAATAGATACCTCTGTAACATCCTTTCTTTTCTTCTCCAAATCTATTCTATCTATCTTGCCTACAAAGACTACATCTCCTAGATAAACTGTAAAACCCTCCTCTATTCTTAGCGGACTTTCTTTCTCATCAAAAGTTTTTTCATAGTAATTCTTAAGTATATTCATACCCTCCTTTTTTCTTAACTCCTCATGCTTACTGCTCTCATACCCAACTCCTACCCAGTTTTTAAGATACATATCAATCAAATCTTCCTTTTCAGGAATATCTGTAATACCTACCAATCCTGTTTGGGATCTTTTAACCAATGTGTAGAAATCTCTAAGAGTATTATGAATTGTAATCCCAAATGACAGTGCTGCACTAGGTTTTTGAGGCACTTTAAGTACATACGCATACTCATATTTTCTTGGGCAGGTTTCATAAATATTCAACTGAGAATAGCTAAATCTTTTCAGCAAATACTCTTTTGAAGCATCTGAAAGAAGAGGGTCTAAATCCTCATCTCCCAAGACCCCTACATCAAATCCTTTGTTTAAGAGAGCATCTTCTTTTACATCTCTAAACTCTTCATCAACTCTTCTATCTAATATTTCATTAAGAAACAAACTCGGCTTCTTTTTTCTCTTTGCATCTCCATAGTAATAGGCAGCTGAAAGAAAAAGTTTCTCCATTGCCCTTGTAGCTCCTACATAGAAAAGTCTCCTTTCTTCTTGAATGTGAGACTCTTTCTCACCCAATTCTTTAGGTAATGTTTCTTTAATTAACTCATCAGGGATTGGGATGCTATCAGATCTACCAACGGATGGAAACCTTTGTGCAACCAAATTAACTAAGAAAACTACAGGAAATTCTAAACCTTTAGAGCCGTGTACTGTCATAATATTGATTGCATTTAGATTGTCTAAATCTGTCTGATCAACCAAAGGAGACTCCCCTATTTCAATACTGTAATTTAAGTAATCAACGTATTCATAAACATTTGATTCCGGATTATCTTTCTCATACTGTTTCAAAAGTTCGAGAAACTTATGAATATTTGAAACCGCAAATACACCCTCTGTCTCCTCTTTTTCCAAGAAACTATCTATGTAAGAACTTTGTGTAATGAAGTCATAAAGGATATCAGATACTGCACGTCCATCCTTTACCTTCTTAATAGATGAATCCATTAAAAGAAGGAATGAACCAATACCTGCAATAGCCTTTGGAGAGAAGATGTTTTTTAAATCAGAATTACCAACCTCCTTAAATGAGCTCTCACTATTTCCTTCATCTCCTAATTTAACATTCCAGAGTTCCTCTAACTGTTCTAAGAGAGTTATCTTTTTAAATCTAGCCTCCTTTACAACATCAACATACTCTCTAGCATTTAGATTCCATATTGGCATAGACAGTAATCTGTACATTGATATCTCATCAGAGTAATCTACAAGCACTCTTAGAAATGCCACCAAATTTTTAATTTCTGGCCTAAAATACAACCCTCTGGACCCACCAATCTTGTAAGGAATTCCTCTATTTCTTAAAGCTTGTATGAACATATCTGCATGTGCATTTGCTCTAACAAATATAGCTATATCTGAAAATTTATAATCTCCCTTTTTCTCACTAACAAAACTAGATTGACCTTTTTCATCAAAAACCTGCCCTTCTGAATCCTCAATTACATAATCTGTATATCCCGTTAGTTCTAAAATCTGATCTGCTACTTTCTCTGCCTCATTTAAATCATTATTCCCAACAATTAGTTTTACACTTTGACTATCTTTTTTAAATCTTCTTCTTGCAATTAACCTTTTGTCTATACCCTCTGTTACTTCTAATCTATGAGGGTCATTGTTTTTAATTAAGGTGTATGCAGAATCAAGAATCTCTTGCCTTGAACGATAGTTTTCTATCAAGACAATCTCTTCTGCCTTGGGATATGTTTCTTTAAATTGTAAAATATTCGAAATTGCTGCTCCTCTAAATTTGTAAATTGCTTGATCATCATCTCCTACAACAGTTAGCTGAGGACCATTTCCTCTCTTTTTACCATTTCCTAAAACCAATATGTTTACAAGAACATTCTGTGTATAGTTTGTATCCTGAAATTCATCTACCAATATATACTTAAACCTATCTCTGTACTTGGAAAGAATATTCTCTCTTTCTCTAAATAGCTTAATTGTTAGTATTATCAAATCACCAAAATCTAGTTTAGAATTTTCAAGTTTTAACTCAGAATATTTTTTGTATGTATTTGCTAATTCAATAACTCTTTCTTTCTCTTCTTTTTCTTCCTTATTTTTTTGAGGTAAGGTACTTGCATACTCTAAATACTCTTGAGGAGATACATCTTCATCTTGTAATCTTGAGAAGTGACTAAGTAGATCATTTAGAAATTTAGTCGGATTTCCTCTCGGTTTGAGAGTCTTAAGAGGAAGATCGTAAAGATGTCTTCTAAGAAAAATATATGATTGAGCAGAACTCATCAAAGTATAGCCTCCATCCAAACCAATATTATACCCATCCTCTCTTAGTATCTTGTCACAGAATGAATGAAAGGTAGATATCAATGGTTCTTCATATCCATACTCCATTTCAATATCTACTCTCTCCTGCATCTCTTGTGCGGCTTTTTCAGTAAATGTAAGTGCTACTATTTCTGATGGCTTAGCAAAATTATCTTTAATTAAAGATATTATCCTCTGTGTTAATACTGCGGTTTTTCCTGTACCTGCCCCAGCTATAATTAGAAGGTCTCCCTCTTTGTAATTTACAGCTTTCTGCTGGTTTTCATTAAGTTTGAAATCAGACACTAGTTAGAAAGTAAAAATAATATTGAAAGATATATTATAGTCGCCAATATTATTGATACTGCCAGCCCTATTAATATCTTTGCATTAGGTAATTTTTGTAGTAATTTTTCTGCTTTCTTTTTAAATTCCTTGTTCATTACTTCTCTTCAATTAAATTATTTAGCTAACTCTTTTAACTTTTCTATCTCCACTCCCATTGTAGCAGATGATTTAAGAGCAGGTGTTTCAAGTATGAAAGGTATGTTTTTAAGTTTAGGATGTTTTAATATCTTTTTAATTATCTCTTCTCCCAACTTCCCTTCTCCCAAGTCGGCATGTCTGTCCTTGTTAGAACCACAATCCATTTTAGAATCATTTAGGTGAATACTTTTTACATTCTCCAATCCTAATGTTTTTTCCATTTGAGATATTACTCCTTCTAAATCATTAACCCAGTCATATCCAGCTGCATATGTATGCTGAGTATCTACCACAAATCCTACTCGTTCTTTATCTTTAACTCCGTCTCTCATCTTTTTTAACTCTTCAAAACTCCTTCCTAAATTAGTTCCTGTTCCCGCTGTTGTTTCGATTAGAAGTTTCTGTTTTCCTCTTGCCTCATCTAGTACCCACTGCATTCCTGTTGATATTCTTTTAATGCTTTCCTTATATGATAGCTCTTTTTGAGATCCTGGATGGAAGCATATTCCTAATATTTCACTATCTATTTTCCTCTTCTCTATTTCTTTTGTTACTCTTTCTGCAAAGTCTAGATATACTACTAAACCCATTTTACCTAAATGAAAAAGCTGTTTGTCTTCTCTTGCTAGGTTCGTTAGATATATTCCATGTATTAATATCTTTTTAATATTGGAGTTTTCCAATTCATTAACAAAATTATCTATCTCTTCATCTCCTATCGGTTTGGTTACCCATCTCATAGGTGCAGTAGGCATCATTTGTATGGTATTTATCTGATACTTTTCACCATTCTTTATCGAGTTTTGAATGCCTCCTGAAGAGGAGACATGTGCTCCTATGTACATGGTCTATTCTAGCATAGATAATTGGAATGAAGTATAATGAGAGGGTAATTGGAGAGGTGCCTGAGTGGTCGAAAGGAACTCACTGCTAACGAGTCGTAGGTCTAACGGCCTACCGAGGGTTCGAATCCCTCCCTCTCCGTCCCGCTAACTTATAGTGTACTGTAGAGAGAGGCCTGCTCGATATTTTTAAATTCCTCTATTACTCAAACAAACCAATAACAGACTCAATCACACCCCTTTTACCTGGTTTAATACTGTAATATATTCTGCTTCCTTTCTTTTTCCTTGTTAAAAATCCTTTCTCAAAAAGAGACCTTAAATGAAAAGAAACTAAATTATGAGGTATATCTAAACTCTTACCAATATCCCCTGCACTCTTGCTACCTTCTAAAAGATAACATACCACCCTCAACCTATTAGGCTCTCCAAGTACCCTTAAAAGATTAGATATCTCTTTAATTTTTACACACTCTTTACAATATTTTTTACAGTCATTATGCATAGCCGCACAATATATCTTTAAAGAAAGAACGTGTCAATGTGTATTGATTAAAAACAAGATAAACCTAATTCCATTATATTAAAAAATAATATATACTAAGTTCAATGGAAGAAGAGAAAAAAAAGGAAGGCTCTTTCCTTTTAGGATTAAGTATTACCTTAGGTACGATTGTTGTTGGTCTGGTTAGTTACATCATCTTTTCCACAGATTTTAAACCAAATACAGAAATTCCTCGCTGTGAGTACAGAGGATGGGCATATGCTCATGGAGAAAAATTTACCATGCAAGATGGATGCAATGTTTGTATCTGTAGTCATGGAGAACTTACCTGCACAGATATAGTTTGTAGTCAGGAAAGTATGATAGAAGATTTAAATTAATATATTAGAGATATATGAAAAAAGAGAAAAGAAAAGATTTTTGGATTGTTTTCTTAAATATCTGCTTAGCTTTAATAACAATTGTTTTACTTGGATATATCGCTTACAAAAACGGACATATCAATTTGGATAACATATTGAATGTCAAGAAAGAAGAAAGTAAAACAGAAAGAGAGGAAGAAGATCTTTTTACAAGTGACAATGGAGACCTTACCTTAAATGTATATGAAGGAGAAATTATAGAAGCAATACTTCCAGATGGTTGGAGCATTGTAGAACATTTTGATGGAGAGGGATCAGATATGCTACCTAGCTACACTTCATACAGAGGTTTAACAGGCTTAGAAATTCTTTCTAATGAGAAACAGATATTAGAATTAGAAGCAGCATGGGGAGTCGGATTTGTAGAATGTCCTAAACTATATGTCTTCTCAGATACCAACTCTGAGTATATTGCAGAAATACAAACAATGAGTAATGAGATGGATTCAGAAACAGAAATAATTGATTATTCTGATATCCCCTATACCGAATTTACTTGGCTTGGAAGATATTTCAGAAGAGTAGATAATTATCTTTTCTACGATACTAATGTAGATACTGAAGGTTTTGATTCTCCCTGTCAGACAGTTGCTATTTCTCTTCCTTTGCTTTCTTTCACAATAGTAAAGGAAAATACTGAAGTTGATACGTATTTTTATACTATCAATGAAAATGCTATAACAGAAGAATTAGTGATTTTGGATAAAATACTGGAAAGTATGAGTGTGAGATAGTTTTACCCTCTACTATTAAGTTAACGGGACAGGGTAATCTCCCACCTGCCTAGCTAAAAAATTTTTTATCTCCTCTCTTTGATTTTCTTTCTCACTGCTTTTGTAATACCTGATTAAATCTGCAAGATATCCTAATCTTTGTTGCCCTTCAATATCACTCGGATTAAAAGGGAGTTGTATACTTATCCATATCCATCCAATATCTCTATCTTTTTTTAATATTTCCTCATTACAGATCTGTCTTACCACCTCAGGATATAGAACATGCTTCCAATAAAATCGTCTAAGTTCGATATTCTTTTTACTGTACTCTTCTGGTGTTTCTTCTTTTAAGGAGATATGGTTAAATATTCTATTAATTTCTCTTAAACTAGATAGTTCTGGAATACTTGGATAGTACTCATACAAGCCATTTTGAATAACTAACTCTATTACTTCATACCTTTCCTCTCCTTCTGATTTACTTCCTCCTAAACTCAAAACTTTCTCTCTAGCTTCCTGCCTTTCTTTCTCATCAAATATGAGATGTGGAGTATTAAATAAGGGGTTCTCTTGCTGTAAATTTTCAATATCGCTGTTCATCTGGATTTTTCTTTATCTTTTTACTAAGTTTGTAAAACAAACTCTCCTACACTATAAATTAGCGGGATGGTGGAGACGATGGGAATTGAACCCATGTCCAAAAGCTTTGTTTAGCACCATGTACAAACATAGTTAACCTTGTATAGTAAGATATTTCTAAAAAGGTTAACAAAAAGAAATACCTCCTCGATTATATATCTAAGCCAGTTACCCTATCGATTAAATAACCAACCGTACCCTGATAACGACTATCTATAACTCCCGACCAGGGACAAGAAAAATAGATACCAACTTAAAAAATTAGTTGGACCTTATGCAAAATTAAAGGCATAAGCAGGAGCTGCAAAAGCTGCTCTCACTTTATTACCTAAATCATTTACAAAGGCGACAATCTTGTTTTCTACACTTAAGTTGTGTGTTGATGTAACGAATCAACAAACGGTTTGTGATAACTAAACGCAATCTTCTGTCGAAAGCCTTACGTCCCCATATTGATAAAGAACACTGTATTATAGCATTTTTAAGTTAAAATTGCACTCTAGGAAAGACTTCTGATGACTTTTAAATTAGATTTATTTAAATCAATACAATATAATTGCGTAAAATATGAAGCTAATAACACAAAACATATATTGCCCAATATCTTGGAAATCCAAAAAAGAAATTCTCCTTAAAAACTTCTCTGAGCAAGACCCTGATATCCTCTGTGTGCAAGAATTAATATCTGGAAAGAAAAATTCTTCCATCGAGGTGAATGATATTACAAAAGAATTAAATATGTCTTTTCACTTTGTAGATTCATACAACAATATGTCTAATCAAGGGATTTTCGTTAAAAAAGGACGTAATATGAAGGAGATACAAGATTATCTTTTCAATCTTTCAGGATTGCTCCCAGATGGAACATTAGAGAAACATCAAAGATATGTCGTTGCAAAGTTACTAGAGATAAATAGGAAAGAAGTCTTAATTGTAAATCTTCACCTATCTGTACTAAAACCTTTTAGATATCAAAACTGGGAAGAGATAATGACATGGCTAAAAGGTTCTGGATTAATTGAAAAGAATATAATTATTACTGGAGATCTTAATTCATACGATGAAAATGATATACATATTGAAATAGCAAAGACTCTCAAAAACACCTGGGAAGAGGTAAATAGTAAAAAATGTATCTCATATTACTCTTCTAACTGGTGGGTTACGAATTTCCCAGAATCTCGAGTATCTAAAAAAATGGTAGGACCTAATAAACAGTGGCCTGATAACTGTATCGATTTTATCTTTTACAAAGGAGATATAAAGGTTAATTCTGTAAAATATTTAGATATGGTACCAGAAGGAAGTGATCACAGAGGGTTAATATTAGATTTTAGTATCTAGATTTCTATTCTTTCTTTTTAAAAGCCTCCCACAAACCAATACTGGTAGCCACAGAGAGGTTTAATGAATCAATATCCTTACTGTGTGGTATATACACACTATTTCCAATATTTAAATACTTTTCATCTAATCCCTCTCCTTCATTCCCCTGTATAGCTGTAAATGGTTCTTTAAATTTAACATCTAAAATATTACTCTTGCCATCCAACATAAAAGGATAATAATTGTGCTTAAAGAATTCGGACATATACTCTTCTATACCAGAATAATGTTTAAAATTAATCCTAAAAAAAGCACCCATTGTAGATCTAATAACCTTTGGATCAAATATATCTACAGATGGTTCAATTATCCCTAAATTCCTAAAACCAAAACCAACCATCGTCCTTATTATCGTCCCCATATTGCCCATATCTGTTGGATTAACAAGAACAACATGATTTTCATTATCCTTTAATTTCAATACATATTTCTCAAAAACACCCACTACATATGTATTCTCTTTAAAAGATATCCTGTCTATCAATTTATCATTAACTTCATAATGAACTCTTTCTTGCTTACATATATCCAAAATCTCCTTAATCTCTGGTCTTCCTATCTCTTTTTCTTTTAAAAATATCTTTAGAACTTTTTCTTTTCTGTATCTAAGTAATTCTAAAGTAGGATATATTCCAAAAGTATAGGAAAAATCATATTTTTTTTGATACCTTTTTATTTTTGGTAACCTTTCCATCTAATTTTTCAATATAAAAATTATTTAACACCCCTATCAAAAACGCCACCTGTCCGAAAATTCTTGAAAGCATAGATAGGTTAAGAGAATTAAAAGAACTTGCACCTAGCATATCAAAAAAGAACACCTCAGAAACAATTAAAAATGCCAAAGAAAACAGTATCCAAAAATTAAAATCCCTGTATCTCCACTCTTTAAGGAACATATTTCCTACTAGAGAAATAGTTAAAAACATTAAAATAATGCTAGAAAATATTAAAGATGTATAGCTTCTAACAAAAATACTCCTCCAAGAAAGAAAAAAGAGAAAACAGAAAAATATTAATATCAAAAATACCATCAGTATTCTTTTAGCTATCTCCTCTCTTTTATCTACTTTTTCATCTCTCTTTCTCTCATTTAAAAACCATACTAGAAAGAAAGTTAATGTCAGAATAGTTCTAGAAATAATGTGTAAAACGGTATGTGCACCACCTATCTTTAAAGAAAATATATCTAACACTCCTACTAACAGGAAACCTAATGCCCAAAACACTTCTTCTTTGGTCTTTTTCTTAATTACTCTAAAGAGAAGAGTCCCTCCCACTAAAAGAGAAAGTGTTATTGTAAAGATATAGAGAGTCTTTTGAATAGTGTCTGTCCAAATTTCTTGGGGTTTTGTAAAAAAAGAGAAGAGCAGAAATGCCACTAAACTAAAAAATAGCATTAAAAACTGTAAAAATATATGTTCTGAATCTAATTTTTTAAGTTTCATCTCTATATACTACAAAATCCTTCTACTTTTTTCTATCTAGCTTTAATTTAACTGAGAAGAAATAGATCAAAGACATTATCAACTCATACTTTAAAAAGAATCCTAGTACCAAGAGGACTAGCCAGAAATTCCTATCTTTTAGAGTCTTTTCATCTCTGTTTATACAATCTACAAGCATCCATACTAAGAATGCTTTAGGTAAAAGAGATAGGAAGAGTAAAAAAGGAATAAAAAGAAATACAGCAAAAGAAAGGAAAAACAGTAATATTTGCATTTTTCTATCATTAAAATTTACATACTTTTCATTTTAACATTTTTTAAGAAGAGATTTGTTCCGATAACCCTTCCCTATAGTTCGGTAGCTGGGGGATATAGTTTCTCTCCTTTCTGAATCCCCTATTGTAGTAGTGTTTCATTGCCTATGCGAGAGTTATCCACACATATGTGGTTTTTGTGAATAATGTTTCTCTGGGAACTATAAGTTAGCGGGACGGAGGGAGAGGGATTCGAACCCCCGGTTCCAAATAGATGGAACAAAGCATTTCGAGTGCTCCCCTTTCGACCACTCAGGCATCCCTCCTTGCTAAATGATTATATCATCAGATATATTAAAACAACTATACTTCTTCTAGGGGAATATATTCACCATAACTAACTCTGTCCAGCCAACGCCACTTCCTAATATCCTGATAGAGTAACTGCTCTTGTAACAGAACAAAAAGTGCATCTTTATCCTTCTCTCCTAATAAAAGAATCAGTACTTTAGGATAATTAAGTCTTGTATTAACAATTAACAGATATCTATCATCTTTCTTTGAAAAAAAGAAACTCTCCAACATATACCATTCATAAAGCTTTTCCCTGGTATCAATCCCTCTTGCAGTAATCTTATGTTTAACAGTAACAGGTTTTGTTGTTCCTACAACATACAGAAGAAAAAGAAGAGACATAATTGCTGCCATTAAGAAATAATGTCCTAAAATTACCAAAAGCAAAGAAAAAAGTAATGATAAAGCAACAATTATAAGGAATTTCTTATTACTGAAGTCTACTTGGTACCTATCTGGAGCACTCCACTCAAAGAGCTTAATATTTTGAACAACCTCTCTCTTTTGGACAGGATCTTCTTCTAGTTTAACCTCTTTTTCCACTATCTGTTTTCTTTTCCTCTCCTTCTGATTCTCTATAGCTTCTTTCTTCATCTGTTTCATCTTTTTTTCTTTTTCTCTAAGGGTTTTCTCTCCTGTTATTATTTCTAATATCTTCTCAAAGTCTTTTTTATCTTTCTCTTTTGTCATGATTTAATCATATAATAAAAGTGAATATTAAGACAACTATCAGAATTAATATCCCCCACAGTGCATTTAATATATTGAAAAAGTTCAGTGTTAATACTACTAACAAACCTAAAGATACTGTCAAAGATATTTTTAAAGATTGAAATATTAAAAATTTCTTCTCCTCTTTTTTCTTAATTAAAAGAAATATTGAGTAGATCAACAAGGAAAGAAAGAGAAAAATAGTTAGAAAGGAAAGTATTAAAAACACCCCTATATTAAGCCAATTGTAGTTGCCAAAAGTATCTACAGGAAGAAATCCTTGGTTGTTTAGCAAATAGTACAGAAATGTTACAGAGAATATGAGAGGAATTGTTAATGTAAAGAAGAATTTCATAAGTTTTCTTTTTCTAGGTTTTAATGATTATTTCTTAATTTACTACCATTAATTATCTATTTAAACTTTTAAATAATTAATATGAATATCTTAATTATAGAGAATTCCTCTACTCTTTCCCAATTGCTATCAAAAACTTTATGTGCATATGGATACAATATTACTTTGGATAATAGAGATTTTGCTAATAAGAGATTGGTTGAAAAGAAAATGTTTGATCTCTTCTTAATTAGTACGAATTTAGAGAAAGGTGTTACACAAGATATACTTAAATACATTGTTGAGAAAAGCTCTGAGTCAAAAATACTCGGAATCTGTAATAAGGGAGGTTGGATTGAAAAAGTTGAATTTTTAAAGAAAGGAGGTGATGATGTACTAACATATCCATTTCCAATACAAGAGTTACTTGCTAGGATACAGTCTTTAATGAGAAGACCTAAGAATTACTTAGATGAAAATATATATATAGGTGATTTTATCCTTGATTTGCAAGAAAAAACTATTTACAAAGATAATAAAGATTTAGAGATTAGAAGAAAAGAGTATGAACTCTTTGAATACCTAGTTAGAAACAAAGGGAGGACAATATCAAGATGTGAATTGTTAGATCATGTCTGGGATTACAGAGAATATATAGGCTCTAATACTGTGGATGTACATATAAATAGACTGCGAGATAAATTGGAAGATAGAGATATCATAAAGACTGTACACGGTATAGGTTATCAGATTAATAACTCTAGATTAAAGCATCATAGGCATAACTAGATGTATGAAGCTATTATCTCCATCTATTTTGAATACACCTGGCCTAATAGCTTCAGAGCATTCAAATATTATCTTTTCTGAATCGATATGATTTAAGATATCAGATAGTAGCTTTGAACTAAACGCTATTTTAAGATCATCTCCTTCCACTTTACAATCAAATTTGCTTTCATTCTTACCTAAATCTGACTGTACAGCAGACAGTGATACTCTGTTTTCCTTTGATTCAATCTGTAATATCATTTTATTTCCTAATACCGATCTTGCAATAATATTTACAATTTTAAGTGAATTTAAGAACTCTAATCTTTCAATATCACATTTTGTCTTGTAACCAGTAGGTATTATCTGCTCATACTCAGGAAACTCTCCATCAATTAATCTAGATATTATATCGATATCGCCAACTCTAAACATTACCTGATTCTTCTCCTCTATTAAAAATAGTGATACAAAATCACCAGCATCATCTCCAACCTCATTTACAATATGGGATAGCTCAACAAGAGCTCTCACAGGAACTAAGAAATCTTTATTCTTAAGTCCTTTTTCAATGGTGATATCTTGTTTTGAAAGTCTTAACCCATCAGTAGCAACAAATGAAGCTGTCCCGTTATCCTTTATCTCTATCTTAACACCAGTTAAAACAGGCTTAATATCATCAGTAGCTGCAGCAAAAGCAACCCTATTTACCGCTAATACAAAATCTGCACTATTTATCTGTAGAAAAGGCTTTTCTTTCTTCTCTATAGAAGGAATATTAGGAAAATCATCAGGCGACATAGTATTAAAGCTTGCAGAGTTGTTAGAGGTGGAAATATTAAAATTCTGCTTTTCAACAGTAACATCTATTTTCTCTTGTGGTACAGAATTAACAAATTCTGATAATTGTTTAGCTGGTAATGTTATTTTCCCATCATCCTCTACATCAGCCCCTATCCAAGTACTAATACTTAATTCTAAATCTGTCGTTTTCATAACCAATTTTCCCTTACTTGCTTCAAAATACACATTATTTAGTATTGGTAGACCTGGTTTACTGCTAACTACCCTACTCATAATGTTTAAGTATTTAGAGAATGTATCTTGATTACAAGAGAATTTCATATATATATGTTTAATAGTTTAGTTGATAGGCAGTTTCTTTCAATATTCTATCATTTTTTCTAAAAGAAGAAAAAGAAGAGATATACTATTTATTATATTAATAAATAGTAATAGTATTAGTAGAGAGTGTGTATATGTATATAACTTTGATTTTAATGTTTTGTTTTCCTTTTAATGAAAGGATTCTGGTAAGTAAAAAGATAGTGTATAACTTTTAATGATCAAAGAGCTTTAAAAACTATATATATACTTTAAAGACAACATTTCATAAATGTGGATTGTTTTTGAGGATATGTTAGGGAAAAGAGTGGAAAGAATTAGAATTGTAAAAGTTTTAAAATCCTTTATCTAAAATATTCTTACTTAAGTATAAGGTTATCAAGTGTGGAAAAGTGTATGAGTTATCAGAAGATATAACCTAGTTATAAACAGAGTTACCCACACATTAACTTCTTAATAGTTTAAGAGAAGTATTAACCTTTTCATCTAATCTAGGATCTTCCTTTCTTAACTCTTTTATCTTCTCACAGGCATGGATTACTGTGGTATGATCCTTTCTATTTACCTCTCTTGCTACCTTTTCTAAAGGTAACTCTAATTCTGTTCTTAGAATATACATAACTACCTGTCTGGATTTAGCTATATATGCAGTTCTTCTACTCCCTGTTATTTCACTACTCTTAACATCAAAAACATCTGCAACAGTTTTAATAACTTTCTTTGGAGTTATTCTTTTTCTTTTACTATCCAAATCTATTTGAAGGATTCTTGATATATCTTCAAAAGAAGGTTTTACACCAAGTTTAAAAAGAGATATTACTTTTGTTAAAGCTCCTTCCAACTCCCTAATATTGCTTTCAATGTTCTTTGCAATCAACTCTACATATTCATCAGGTATGGAGGTACTTTTCTCTTCCAGTGCCTGTCTCAGTATTGCAAGTCTAGTTTCATAATCAGGGGCCTGCATGTCTGCTACCATACCTCCTTCAAATCTAGATCTTAATCTGTCTGTGATGTTTTTTATCTCTTTTGGAGGTCTATCAGATGCAAGTATTATCTGTTTGTTTGCTTGGTAAAGAGTGTTAAAGGTATGGAAAAGCTCTTCTTGTGTTCTAGGAAAAGCCTCAACAAACTGGATATCATCTATTATTAGTAAATCTACTGCTCTATATTTATTTCTAAACTGATCATTCCTTTTTGTACTAATAGCTTCTACCATTTCATTAAGGAATTGCTCTATTGATACATACACCACCTTCTTGCTGCGATCTCTTTTTAATATTTCATTTCCTATTGCTTGCATAAGATGAGTTTTACCTACTCCAGTATCACCGTAGTAAAATACAGGGTTGTATGCCTTTCCTAAATCCTCTAAAACTGCTTGAGCAACAGCTTCTGCCAACCTATTATTTGGACCAACAATGAAATTCTCAAAATGATATTTGGGATTAAGACTAGATTCTTCAAGTGCTCTTTCATACATTTTTTTCTCTTTTTCTGCAGTAGAAAAAAGATCCAAAACCTCTTCTTCACCATCTTCAGGATTATGATACTGATATTTAGACCTACTTAAATCTTTCTCTCTTTCTCGCAAGTTAATCTCTATTTCAAAATTCCTGTCGCATGCTTTTCTTAATGCATTTTTAAGAGCATATTGATAATCTTTTAAAATTTTCTCTCTTTTGTATGCAGCTTCACAAGACATTTGCACTACTCCATTACTAATACTCTCGATATATGTATTTCCAAACAACCCTCCAAACTCTCTAATCCCTATTATTTGCTTTAAGTATTCTTTAGTTTCTTTCCATACTTCATCAACATCAAAACCTTCATCATCTCTAACAGCCTGTTGGGGAGCTTTAGAAATTTGTTTTAAGTGTGTATCAAAATCTACTTTTTTCATACTCAGCATTAATATCAAATATGGCAGTTTAATTAAAGGGGGGCAGTCATGTGGTCGATTGGGACCTTGCTCCATTATATTGATTTATTTTAAAATGTGGATATCTTGTAAAGAGGCCTTTAGAAAAGTTTTAATACTACATCTTTCTGAAGGCTTGAAAGAACTCTAAAATTTTTAGAGGAAATCTGTAAAATATAATTTTGATTGTATTTTACTTGGCATTTGTCTTTGCTAACTGTATAATAGCCCTGAAATGAAAAGAACATATCAACCAAAAAATATTAAAAGGATAAGGAAATTAGGCTTTAGGGCTAGAAATAAGACAGTTGGTGGGAGAAATGTCCTAAAAAGGAGAAGAGCTAAAGGTAGAAAAAAACTTTCTGCCAGTGAAGAGTACAAACTACTTAGAAAAAAGAAAACAAAAAGTATAAAATAGAAATATACTTATGATTCCAAAAAAGTTTCGCTTACCAGCAGAATATTTCAAACAGCAGTACCAAAAGGGTAAAAAAGTAAGAGGTAGGTACGGGATGTTTGTTGTTTCTGATAATGAAATTAAAAATCCTAGATTTGGCTTTGTTGTTAGTAAAAAGATAGGAGGAGCAGTCACAAGAAACAGAATGACAAGGCTCTTAAGAGTTGTAGTTATGGAAGTTGTTAATGAAAAGAATTTAAGTACTTTAAGTAAAGATTTTCAATACATAGCGTTTGAGTTTTGTAATAAAAAGAACTTGCTTAAAAAGGAGATATCTATGCAATTTGAAAGGAGTATAAATGATTAGGAAGTTTGTTTTAATTCTAATTAAAACATACCAGAAGACACTTTCTTTTGATCATGGGTTTTTAGGAAAAGTATTCCCAAATACAAGATTTTGCAAATTTAACCCAACCTGTTCAGAGTATGGCTATACTGCTATAGAGAAGTACGGGATATTCAAAGGAGGGGGATTGTTTTTAAAAAGGTTTGTTAAATGTAACCCATTCACAAAACCTGGGACTTATGATCCTGTTCCTTAATTAAGATTTATGATATAGTCCCTATCATGCTGTTATTTAAGACTTTTAGAAAATGTTAGGAATAGTCTGGAACAATGTAATTTACTACCCAATATTAAATCTTCTTCTGGTTTTCTACAATCTATTTGGGAATAATTTAGGATCAGCAATAATCACTATTGCTATTATTTCTAGGTTTGCATTAATCCCTTTGATGAAGAAGCAGACAGAGATGACAAAGAAAATGTCTTCTCTTAAACCTCAACTAGAAGAGTTACAGAAAAAATACAAGAACAATCCAGAAAAACTTTCTCAGGAGCAAATTAAACTGTACAAGAAGGTTGGTTATAACCCTTTAGGTTGTTTAGTCACTTTTCTTCCGCAATTAATAATACTTTCAGTCCTGATTCAAGTAATTAGAAATGTGACAGGAGGAACATTAGATGGCATATATTCTTTTGTACAAAATTGGCTAAACAATGGTGCCTCTTTATCAATAAATACACAGTTTCTGTTTTGGGATCTTACCAAATCTTACAACGACATAGCTTCAGAGACAGGCAAGTTTGCTGTACCTGCTCTACTCTACTTTGTTCTTAGCCTTTTAGTAGGTGTATCTCAGTACTTTAGTTCAAAGTTTACCCAAGCATTACAAAACCCGGCTACAATTACAGAAACAAAGAAGAAAACTAAAAAGAAAGTTAAAGTTCAAGACCTTTCTCCAGAGGAAATGCAAAAAAAGATGTCAGATTCCTTTATGTATATATTTCCCTTGACTACAGTCTTGATAACATTAAGCACACCTGCTGCTCTTAGTTTGTACTGGGCAATACAGTCCTTTATGTTAGTCTTTCAGTATATCTTAATGGACAAAGAGAAAAGTAAGAAGAACATAGAAGAACTGCTCCTAAAGCTAAAGCTTAAGAAAAAATAACACCTTTTACTGGAATTAAATTTTTAAACATTATCTAATGAAAGATAAAGAAATTAAAAAGTTTGTAGAAGAAGAGATAGACAGACTCTGTTCTCTTTTAGATGTTGAATGTGAGAAAGATTTTAAAATAGAGGAAGGTGATAGAGAGGATGTTACTTACATTAAAATATATTTTGAAGGTGATGATTTAGGATATATGATTGGAAATCATGGTAGGCATTTAGATTCTCTACAGTATATTTTGCAATTAATGGTAGGAAAAGTAATAGATCAGGATTCTAATTACAGAGTTTTAGTGGATGTTGGTGGATACAGGAAGGAGAGAGATAGTAAAATAGAGAGTTTGGCTTTACAAAAGGCTGATGATGTAAGAATTTTAGGAGAAGAGATAGAAATGGAACCTATGAGTCCAGCAGATAGGAGAGTTGTACATACTACTCTTTCTCAATATGAAGATATTACAACGGAGAGTGTTGGAGAGGGAAAAGACAGGAGAGTTGTTATCAAACCTATTAAGTAATATTTACATGTTCTTAGAACGTGTTAGAATTGTTTAATGAAGAAGTTTTTCAATAAAAAGAATATTTTTGTTGTTGCAATTATACTTTTTTACATTCTTGTTACATATTTTCTTCAGGAGCAATCTTTAGGGAGAACTCTTTTTCTCTCCTTTACCCTTTTCCTATGGTTGAGTACATATCTATATACAAAGGATTTAACTCTCTCGTCTTTTCTGTATATATTAATTGTACTTCCTTTTAATATCACATTGCAGTTGCAAGGTAGTGTAGAAATATTTAATACAAGTTTTAGATTTCCTGGCCCTTTTGTAAATGGAATATACTCAAACTATCTTGTCCCTACTCTTTCAATAGTTGATATTGGAGTTTTACTTTTTCTTTCTTCATATTTAGTTGAGAAAGGAGTTCGATATCTTTGGGATATTGTTAAAGATATTAAAAATGGATTGTTTCTTTTGATTTTGTATTTAATGATTCAAAATATCTGTTTAAATAATATATTTGTACTGTTTACATCTGTTAGATTTCTTTCTTATCTTTTAGCAATTATTTTTCTTGTCAATTACTGTAAAGAAAAATCTTTGGAAAAAATATTTCTCCCTTCTTCTTTCATACTTCTTTTAAATCTAATTCTTCAAGGAGTAATAGGTATTTTACAATTCTCAAAAGGAGCTTCGTTGGGCCTAACTTTTCTAGGAGAATCACAAGTAGTAAGTGGTATGCAAGGCTCAAGCTTTATAGATTTAGGAGGAAAGCTTTTTCTGAGAGCGTATGGTACTTTCCCACATCCAAATATTTTAGCAGGGTTTTTGATTCTTTGTATTCTTTTTGGAATCCTTTCTTCTAAGAAAATACCGGGAGTTGGGGTTCCTTTAATAATTCTTCCTTTGATAGTTTTACCTTTTACATTTTCAAGAGTAGCGATAGTTGTGTCTGTTTTAATTCTCTTTTTACTTCTTTTAAGAAGTATCTTAAATCTAAAAACAAAACAGTTTTCCATATCACCTCTACTCTTCTTAGAAAGGTTTAACAATTTGTTTAAAGGAGGAGATAGCGGATTGAGTGATAGATTAAATCTGTTAAAGTCATCTTGGGAGGTTTTAAAACAAAACTATATATTAGGAACAGGTATAGGGTATTTTGTTAAAGGTATGGAAGATTTTGTTCCTACTACTGCTGGGGGTATATCTCTTGTTCAACCTGTACATAATATTTTTGTATTACTTTTAACAGAGTTAGGAGGTTTAGGTTTTTTAATATATATTTATATATTATTAAGATTGGTAGTTAGAAATATAGATAAGGTTACAATTTTTAAAATAATGGTAGTCATTGCTATATCAGGGCTTGGTACATGGGATCATTTTCTAATATCTTTACCCCAAGGGCACATTATGTTTATCTTGATGTTTGCACTACTACTATTTGGCTCAGAGGATTTTAGGAAAGAGAAATTATCCCTATAGGTTAGCGGGACGGAGAGAGTGGGATTCGAACCCACGATATGATTGCTCATATGCACGCTCTCCAAGCGTGTCCTTTCGACCGCTCAGGCATCTCTCCTTTTTTAAAAAGCGTACCTGGCCGGAATCGAACCGACAACCTACTGCTTAGAAGGCAGTTGCTCTATCCTATTGAGCTACAGGTACACAGCAACAGCAATTTTATCAAGAAATAGAGGTAAAATAAAGGATTGTTAGATATTTTTTATCGTAATCATAATACCTCCTCTTCTTTTAGGGAAGTATCTCAAGTTTTTAGGAAACCACTCTGGTAGGAACTCAACCTTAGGCTTTTTCTCAGAAAACCCTAGTTTGTTTAAATACTCTTTTCCTTTTTCCCATTTCATACTTTTTAATTCTTCAGCAATAGCGCTCTTATCAACCTTTGGCTTCACTAAACTTTTTGCAACCAATCTAATCTGTATTCCCTGAGGACTACTCTCTAGTATCGAAATATCTTTCTCTATATCCTTGTCTAACTCAAGTTTCCAGTTACTATCACTTTCAAAGAGATCCTCGTCTTTGGCTTTTTGGGTAAGTCTATTCTCAATCCCTTTGTCAAAGCCCTCTTTTAAGAAGTAAGTTGCAGAGGTCCTTGTCTTTATTGAAAGGTTAACCTGTCCAGCCTCTGATCCAATCGAAACTCCTGTTTTTATGCTATCAGAGATAACTTCGCTTGTGACAGAATCAGGAATTATCTCCCAACTTCCTTTCTTCCCTTTTAATTCGCCTTCCCCTTCTTCAAAAGCTATCCCTTGTAGTTCACCAACACCAGCATCAACATCAGCTTTGGTGAGTATAGTATATTCTTCTTTAGAGCCACCTGCTAAGTCTTTATCACTGTTATATGCAAAAAGAGTATCCCCAGAGAACCCTTGGAATATGAATAACTTCCCTTTTGCAAGATTATACTCCTCTCCTACCTCTACTGCTGTTATTGTAGCCTCTGTAGTTTTACCACAGTGAGCAGATACTGCTGAGTCAAGAGTAAAAGATAGGCCCTCTCTGTTTACGATTGTTCCTGCTTGTAATTCTAACAAAGAAGAATCCTCTTCACAATCATCTTTTACATAGAATATAGTTATTGGTCCAGTAGCTTTCTCTCCTTTAAAGGCAGTCCCTGTTGCAGTAATATTTGTAGATCTGGCCTTTTCAACACTTTCTGTTTTTACAGGTATTTTAAAGTTTTCAAAATCTATCTCTTTGATATTTTCATCACCTTGAAATATCTCCTCTATTTCTACTTCTTTAGCCTCTATATATACATCAACCTTTGCTATTATGGCAGTATTTATATATATAAAGGCTATTAGAACTAGAAGTAATACTACTGAAAGCCCAATAATGGGAGCAACTTTTTTAAATTTATCAGGAAGAGGTATCTTTTTAAAGAAATCCTTTATCTTAAGCATGAAAGAGGACAGAGCGAATTTTTTTCTCTCTCTTTTCTCTCTTTTTTCCTCTTCAACACCTATTTTCTTATCAAAATCAGGAGTGGAAAGATCAGGTTCTTTTTCTAAAACCTCTTCTTTTGGTCTAATATCATCATATACAGGAAGATCCTCATCAAGAGATATTAAAAGATCGTCTTTTGACTCAGGTGTCTCCTTCTTCTCTCTGGTTTTTTGAATGGCTTCATCTACCCTTTTTTGAAAATCAGATGGTTTCTCTATTTCTTCAACAGGTTCTCTTTTTTCTATAGCTTCTCTCTTTGGTGGAGCCATTCGTTTAACTCTGTTTTCTTCTTCCTTCTCCCACATGCTCTCCTCAGGTAGTGAAGGTGTATCTATAGTAAGGAATCCTGCTAAATTTGCATTTCTTAAACCTGTAGGGTTCTTAATAATCTGTGCTATTACTAATTTTTCTCTTTCATCAGCAGTCTCAAGTAAAACTTTTAAATTGATAGGACTTATTAAAAGATCTGTCTCTTCTGCAAAAGTAAAAACGATCCTTTCATTTGGAGATTCAAGAATAGAGGTTACTAAATCTGTTAACTCATCTTCTTTACTAACAACGACTTTTGTTACTTTCTTCTCGTCCATGTTATTTTTTTACTTCAGTATCGTAAATAAATTTAGTTAAAGAAGCAGGCGTTATATCAAAAACATGTCTTAAATCACCACTATTATCTCTAACAGTTTCTAATTTCTCAGGAGTAAAGAAACTTATTTTAGGGACAACAGGAAATGGCAAATATCTTTTCCAAGGATATTCTAACATAACCTCTTTCATCTCTGGCAAGAGGGCTCCTCCTCCACATAGATATATATCTGTAGGGAAAGATGAAATATCATCACAGTATGAAAATGCGGAACTTAATGTTTTCATCCACAGTTTCGCAACCGGATAAACTATTTTCTGTACATCTCTTGCAAGCTCTCTATTTAATTTTTTCTCCGAATACTTTATCTTTCTTTGTTCTGCAAATCTGTACTCTAAATCAAGAATCTTAGATATTTCTTTTGTAAATGTTCTTCCTCCAAAAGCAAACATTTTTGTTTCAACAACATTACCTTTCTCCACAATAGCGATATCGGTAGTACCACCTCCGATATCTACAAATATTGCAGAGAAGTCCCTGTTGCTAGAACCAGCATATGCTCTTGCAACTGTAAATGGCTGAGATACTATACCTAAAACATCCATTCTTAATTCAGAAGCAACTTTTTTGAGAGCTTCTGTGTATGTCCTAGGTGCAAAAGATGCATAGAAGTTTAATCTAACATTTCTTCCTTTGTACCCTACTAGAGAATCCACGGGCATTCCTCCTATCTCTAAACCTGTTTGTGTAATATGTAAAATCTCAATATCTTCATTGGTTAACCCTACTCGTTGACTTAAATCCTCTTTTCCACTGTCTTCTATTTTATTCTCTATCTGAGCTAATATCTTCTTTTCTTCTTTCTCTGTTACTTCTTTTTCGTAGTTTTCTTCTCTTTGATAATTTACGACAATGGATACTCCTTGAATGTACTCTCCTGCTATTCCCATTACAACATTTCTAGGATACTCATCCTGTGTCAGTCTATCATTTAGTTCTGATATGGCTAATCTACAATTTTCTAATACTGTATCTAAGTTTTTGATAATACCGCTCCTCATAGCATGTTGTTGCTGTTCAACTCTAGCAATTTTCTTAATATCAACCCCAAGCTCATTAACTGAAAAGAGTATGCTTTTTAATTGTTCCGTACCTATATCTAGGGCAACAATATTCTTGTCATACTCAACAGGACTTCTTTTAGAAAAGTTTTTTAAAAAAGGCAGATTCAGCATATGAAAAGTATAGCATATTTATAGTGATTGTTGAGCATTTAGATTATTGCAACAAGAATGATAGGTTCTCTCTCTGTTTTTTTAAAGAGAAATTTGCTCAGCTCTTTCTCTATCAATCTTATTAATTCTTTTTCCTCATACCTATTTCTCTTCTCAGAGTTTTTTTGCCAATTCCTATGTATATCAGTTACAAGGTTCTCTATCTCTTTAAGTAATGGTTGAGAGCCTTTAAGGTATACAAAACCTCTTGAAAGAAATCTAGGTCTTCCAATTATTTTCTTGTTTTTTGAACTTAGATTTATTACTACTGTAAACATTCCAAATTCAGAGAGCTGTTTTCTATCTTTTAGTACTACATCTCCTATATCACCTACACCAAATCCATCTATTAGGATAGGTTTGGATTCTATCTTTTTCCCTCTGTTCCAGTAGATTCCGTTGTATTGCCACATCTGTCCATCTTCTGTAAGTAAAATTCTGTTTTCAGGGTAATTCCATTTAATTAAATTCTTTTTATGAAAATATCTAAATGTCAAAGAACCATGTACAGGCATAATGTTTTTGGGCTTTACTAATTCAACCATCATTCTCATATCTTCTTGGTTACCGTGCCCAGTAGAGTGTATCTTGTTATCATCGGTATCTTTAATGAGTTCCACTCCAAAAGTAAGCAATCTATCAGTCATATCTTCGATTTTGTCTACATTCTCAGGTATTTCAGATGAGGATAGTATTATCAGATCACCCTTTTTAAGTTTAATGTATTTATGCTCATTTAAAGAGATTCTATTTAATGCAGCAAATCTCTCTCCCTGACTTCCAGTACAAAGAATCATTAATTCTTTATCTGGATATCTCTTAATATCCCTCTCTTTTACAATTTGTTTCTCTTCAATATGTATGTATCTTTTCTTTCTAGCAATCTCTATCGCTTGCTCTAGGCTTCTTCCAGAGAGCACAATTTTCCTGTTTGTTCTCTTTGCAATTTCAATCAAGGAATACAGCCTAGTGATTAAAGAAGAGAAAGCAGAAACTATAATTCGACCATCGTGCTTGGAGATTATTTTCTCTAAATTCTCAGATACTTCTGTTTCTGAAGGGGCTCTGCCAGGGACAGATGCGTTAGTACTTTCCATTAGTGCAAGATCTATCTTTCCTCTTAAACTTTGTAGCTTTGCATAGTCACTTTGTGGTTCATTTGCAGGAGTTTTATCAAATTTATAATCCCCAGAAAAGAATATATTACCCTTTGGGGTTTCTAAGAATATTGAAAAAGCATCAGGTATACTGTGATTTATACCGACAAATGTTGCTTTAAAATGCTTACCAACAGCTATATTTGACTTTCTATCAACTCCAACTATTTTAACTTTTTTGTCTATCTTGTACTCTTTTAGTTTTGCCTCTATCAGTGCTTTAGCAAAGCCACCAGCATATATTGGGGGGTAATCTAACTCAGGAAGTATCCATCTTAATGCTCCAATATGATCAAGATGTCCATGAGTTATTAGTATTGCTTTAACTTTCTTTTTGTTTTGTTTTAAGTACCTTGTATTAGGTATCAGGTAATCAATACCGTACATCTCTTGTCCAGGGAATGAATATCCTGCATCTATCATCACTATCTCATCTTCATACTGTACAAAATTAGAATTTCTTCCAATTTCTGCAGTACCTGAGAGTGTACATAGTTGTAGTATGTCTTTCTTTATCTTTTCATTGTATTTTTTCTTGTTCATTATATTTTTCTTAATATTATCTATATGTTTTTCTAAAACCTTTTAAATTATACAGGTTTGAAAGAGGTTATGTGAGGGAAATAATTGGGAAAGAAGTAAAACAATGGTATTTTAGCATAAATTTAGGTATTTGTAGAGGAGAAGAAAGAAAGAAGGAGATATATTAAACTTTTTTCTTTCATATCCATCCTTCTTCCTGATATAATGCCATATTACAATGGAACAATTATCAAAATCATATAATTCTAATGTAGAAACAGAAATATATTCCCTCTGGTTTAAATCTGGACTAACAAACCCAGACAATATGGAGGAGTATCTTAAAGAGGAAGGATATGAGGTTAAAACTCCCTTTACTATAGCTCTACCACCTCCTAATGCAAATGCTAATTTACACTTAGGCCATGTATGTGGCTACTCTTTTCATGATGTAATGGGTAGATATATGAGAATGAGCGGTCATCCTGTATTACTTTTACCAGGGAAAGACCATGCTGGTATACAAACAGAAAGTGTTTTTACAAAACAGTTAGAAAAAGAAGGAAAAACAAAGGAAGATTTAGGTAGAAAAGAGTTTTACAAACAGGCATATGAATTTTGTATGAAAAATGCAGAAAATGCCAGAGAGCAAGAAAAAAGAATAGGGTTGTCTGCAGATTTTAGTAGAGAGCTTTTTACATTAGACTCTAAATTAACAAAGATAGTATATGAGACCTTCTACTCTATGTTTGAAGAGGGGTTGATATACAGGGATAAGCGAATAATTAACCAATGCCCCAACTGTATGACTGCACTGGCAGATATTGATACAGAACATGAATTAAAAAGAGGAATCTTTGCATATATTAAATATCCATTAGTAGATAATCCAGGTGAATATATCACGGTAGCAACTACAAGGCCAGAAACAATGTTAGGAGACGCAGCAGTAGCAGTACATCCTGATGATGAGAGATATTCAAAATATGTTGGCAAAAAAGTATTACTACCCATAGCAGAAAGAGAGATTCCAGTAATAGCGGATGAAGAGGTAGATATGGAGTTAGGCACTGGTGCTGTTAAAGTTACTCCCGCTCACTCCCCTGTTGATTTTGAACTAGGGCAAAAGCATGGTTTGGAAGTAGTAAATGTAATTAACGAGAAAGGTTTGATGGAAGGAGATATCCCAGAGAGATTTAAAGGTATGGGGACAGTAGAGTGTTCTAAAGCATTAGTAAAAGAATTAGATGAGAAGGGTTTGTTAGAGAAAATTGAGAATACCGAACATGAGGTAACGGTTTGTGAACGATGCAGAACTAATATTGAACCTATAATTTCAAATCAGTGGTATTTAAATGTTAAACCTTTAGCAGAGAAAGCCTTGAAAGAGTTGAAGGAAGGAAATATCAAGGTATATCCAAGAGGTCAGCAGAAAGCATTAATGCATTTCTATGAAAATATTCAGCCGTGGTGCATATCAAGACAGCTATGGTGGGGGCAAAGGATACCGGTTTGGTATAGTGGGGGTAAAAAACTCTATGACTGGTTACTTGAAAATGAAGGTAAAACTGTACAGGATTTTGAAAAAGAGACAGGTGTTAAAGTAAGTGGTACAGGAGAACTATACTTGGGAGAAGAGGAACCAGAATCTACTAATGGAGAGGTCTGGGAGAAAGAAGAGGATGTGTTTGACACATGGTTTAGTTCAGGACAGTGGCCATTCTCTACATTAGGAGGTCCCCAAGGAGATGACTTTAAAAAGTACTACCCTACTCAGGTGATGATACATGCAAGAGATATTATTTTTTGGTGGTCTGCAAGGATGATAATGATGGGACTATACAGGACAGGACAAGTTCCTTTCAAAGATATCTTTGTGACAGGTATGATATTGGCAGATGATGGTTCTAAGATGTCTAAATCAAGAGGAAATAGTGTAGAGCCTAAGGAAATATTTGAAAGATATGGAGCAGATGCTTTAAGACTTTGGTACTATTCAGATGCATTACCAGGCAGTAACGCTCCTTTAAGAGAGGAAAAGATTAAGGGAAACAGGAACTTTGTTAACAAGATATGGAATGCAAGTAGATTTATAATTATGAATATTGATAAATCTGAGATTTCTCAAATATCTGAAAGAGAGATAAAAAAGACAGAAAAAGTAGCTAAAACAGAAAAACATCTCTTAAAGGTTGGTAAATATATTGAAAAGTATCAATTTAACTTGGGAGCAGAGAGTATTAGAGAGTTCTTCTGGCATCAATTATGTGATATTTGGATTGAAGAAGCTAAAAAACAGATACAAAATGAAGATATTGGGAGTGAAAAAAGAATAGAAGTATTAACAGAATTACTACATATATTAAAAGAAAACCTCAAGATAATGCACCCATTTATTCCTTTTGTAACAGAAGCAGTATGGCAAGAGCTAGTAAATCTTAATCTTGCAGAGGGAATGTTAATGACACAGCAGATGATGTCCCTTTAAGGGGCATGTATTTTTATCCATAATCAAATAGTTATATAATCAAGAATATGATTATATTTTTAACCTAATTTAGTGAATAAGTAATGAAAAAAGAAAAACTATATATAACAACAACCCTTCCCTATGTAAATGCAGAGCCACATGTTGGACATGCATTAGAGTTTGTACAGGCTGATGCGGTAGCAAGATATTTCAGAAGGAAGTTAGGAAAAGAAAATGTCTTTTTTAACGTAGGGACAGATGAGCATGGTCAAAAGATATTTGAACAAGCAGAAAAAGAAGGATTGTCAGTTCAAGAGTTTGTAGACAAATATGCACAAAGATTTAAGGATTTTTGCGAACTTTTCTTCGTTAACTATGACTATTTTTACAGAACTTCGGATAAAAGACACCACAAAGCAGCTCAAGAGTTTTGGAAGAGGTGTAATGAGAAGGGAGATATATACAAAAAGAGATACAAAGGGTTGTACTGTGTAGGATGTGAGAGATATATTACAGAAAAAGAGCTTGTAGATGGGAAATGTCCAGAGCATGATAAAGAGCCTGAGCTTAAAGAGGAAGAAAACTATTTTTTTAAGTTATCAAAATACAAAGAAACCCTTTTAGAATGGTTAGAGGAAAATCCAGATGTTTTAAAACCAAAGAGAAAAGTAGGAGAATTAAAATCAATAATTTCAGAGGTAGAAGATATCAGTATCTCTAGATTAAAAGAGAACCTACCTTGGGGTATAGAGGTCCCAGATGATCCTGAACAGGTGATGTATGTTTGGTTTGATGCACTTACCAACTATGTCAATGTAATAGGGTTTGGAAGTGATGAGGAAAGGTTAAATGAATGGTGGCCAGGGATACAGTTTTTTGGTCCAGACAATTTAAGATTCCAAGGCTGTATTTGGCAAGGAATGTTAGCATCTATAGGGTTGCCCTTTAGTAAAAAATTATTAGAACACGGTATGGTTCTTGATTCCGATAGTAAAAAGATGGCAAAAAGCATAGGCAATGTAGTATCGCCCTTTGAACAAGAAAAGAAATTTGGTGCAGAAATAGTAAGGTTTTATCTTCTAACAGGGATTTCTACATTTGCAGATTCCCCATACAAAGAGGATGATTTGATTAATATGTATAACTCCAGGTTAGCAAATAATTTTGGGAATCTTTTAAACAGAGTAATTCATTTGGCTAATAGTAAAAAAGTTGAGATAGGAAGTGAGAAAGGTGTTGAGAGGGATTTTAAAAAGCAGGTCGATGATTTGGAGAAAGAGATAATTCGATTGTATGATGACTATGAGATTGCTTTGGCAGGGGAAAAGGTTGATATGTTAGCCGATTTTGGGAATAAATATATTACAGAGAAAGAGCCGTGGGAGAAAGATAAAGAAGTTGTAGAAGTAGGAGTGGTACTGAATAATTTAAGTTACCTGTTAGATAAAGTAATTAAGCATTACTACCCAATAATTCCTTTAAGTAGTGAAAAAGCAAAAAAAGCATTAGAGAATAGAGAAAAAATCATCTTGTTTGAAAAGATATAATATTTTCTAAATATGCTATACTAAAACATTAAAACCAAAACTGCCTAATGTTTAAGAGAGAGCAACAGCCAAAATCTATAAACTTTTTAGATACAATATATTCATCAAGTAATATCTTTGCAAATGCATATATATGGCTAGTTGAAATAGGAAAATATCTTTTGATAGTAGTACAGATAGTTGTTTTAGTAGTATTCTTTTGGCGTTTCTTTGTAGACAAGAAAAATAATGATTTAGCAGAAGAGATAAATAATAAAGTAGTTCTCCTTTCTAACGATAGCTGGAAGCGAAATGCGATTTTATTTGGTAATTATCAAACTCTCCTGGGAGATATTAAAACAATTAAAGGAGAACAGGAGATTAATTCTACAAAGGTAAGTGAGCTAATTAATGGTGTCCCTCCGACACTTACATTACAAAGTTTCTCTTTTAATGAGGGGAAGATTTCTTTTTTACTTAAAACATTTAATCTAGATGCTGTTAATAATTTTGAAAATACTTTAAAGAACAATCCTGATTATCATGATATAAAATTTTCAATAAACAAAGAGGAGGGAGATATTACTGTTAGGGTCTCTTTCACACTTTATCCTGTTGAACAGAAAAAATGAGAGAAAAGAAAGTAACTACAGCTGAATATATTAAATTAATTAAAGAATCTCCAGAAAAAAGAAGATCTTATATTTATCTTGCATTTACAATTTTTACATCCATTGTGTTAATAGTGTTTGCGATTAGACCCACGATTTTAACAATAACAAAGATAAGTAGTGAGATAAAAGAGAAAGAGAAAATTAATAAACAGTTAGAAGCTAAGATTAATGCTTTAACTGCTTTAGATAGAGAGTATGAGGAACATAAGGATGATTTTCGTAGTTTAGAGTTAATTTTCCCAGTCTCAAGGACTTTTACTTTGTTGACTTCAAATATCGAACCAGTTGTTACTAGGAATGGTTTCTCTCTAATGTCTGTAAGTTTTGATGCATACAAAGGAAAGGAGTACAAACAGAAAACAAGATTTTTAGTCCCAAGCGCTATGAGGCTAAGTGTAAGAGGTAGAAGAGTTAATATTGTTAACCTACTAAAGGATTTAGAGAGTCTTCCAACATATGGTGTTGCAGAGTCAGTATCCTACTCCCAAAGAGAAGATGACGAGTTGGGATCCTTTAGTATAAATATGAGGATTTTTACCGTAGAATCAGATAAGTTTTATGATTAATAAATTAGTATGGAAATAATAAAAAAATCTATTTTTCTTTTAATTTTCCTTCTTGTTGTTGTACTGGCATGGATTGGTACATCTATATATTTCCAAAAGTCTGAAGTAAGCATTAATCCTAATGCTAGTTCATATACGGATCAGTTAGATGCAAAATTTCAATTAGAAGAATTAGATAAGGTTGCAGAAAGAACAAGAGATACTCTTCCTATCTCTCCTCAAGATTTTTTTGATCTGGTAGAAGATAATTAATCTATATAGTCATCTAGTTTCTGTTGTACTGATTTCTCTTTTAGTTTCTTTAATGCTTTTGCCTCTATTTGTCTTATCCTCTCCCTTGTTACGCCAAACTCTTTTCCTACTTCTTCTAATGTTCGAGAAACTCCGTCATCTAAGCCAAATCTAAGAGAAAGCACTCTCCTTTCCCTGTCTTGTAATCCATCTAATATCCCATGCAATTGGTTTTTAAGATACTCACTTATGGCATAATCCTCTGGTGATTGTGACCAATCGTCTGGAATGATATCTTGTAACTTACTATCCTTCTCTTCTCCTATGGGGGTAGCTAAGGATGTAGGATTCTGTTTAATCTTTCTAATCTCAGCTATCTTCTCTGGCTCTATATCCATCTCTTTTGCAATTTCCTCATCGGTAGGGGGTCTTCCTAATTTAGTTGCTAGATTATTAGTAACCTTGTTAAATTTATTTATAGTTTCAATCATATGTACGGGGACACGGATAGTCCTGGCTTGATCAGCTATTGCTCTTGTTATTGCCTGTCTTATCCACCAAGTAGCATAAGTAGAGAACTTAAAACCCTTTGTATAGTCAAACTTTTCAACAGCTCTCATTAGACCAATATTTCCCTCTTGGATTAAATCAAGGAGCTCTAAGTTACTTTTGCTGTATTTTTTTGCAATACTAACAACCAATCTAAGATTTGCTGTGATAAGTAACTGTTCTGCTTCATCGTCTCCTTTCTCTATTCTTTTAGCAAGGATTACCTCTTCTTCTCCTGTTAGTAGGGGGATTCGCCCTATTTCAAAGAGATATGATCTGATTGCATCAGTGGATATATTTGTTTGTATGGTTTTAAGTATTTTAATCTTTTTCTCAAGGGTCAATATCTCCTGTTCTTCTTCATCAATATCATCTTCAGGTTCTAGTACTTCTATCTCGCTTTTTTGTAGTTTTTCAAATATTTCATCAAGTAATTCTATATTCTCCTCTATTGTAGGAAATACATCTAACAGATCCTCTTGAGTCAGAAATCCTTGCTCTTTCCCTTTTTTAATTAAAAATTTTATCGCTTTGCTTTTATCTCTCATTCTCTACATATGATATAATTTAAAATATGGATAATAATGATAATAACACATTAGAAAAGAAGCAGTTTTTTTTAGATTCTATTGCAAAGTTCTGTGACAAGTGTGGTACTCCTTATACTACAGAAGATATTAATATTATCCAGAATACTAGAATATTGGCTATTATACACTTTTCTTGTCACAATTGTAAATCTAAAAACATGGCAACGTTTGTTGCTCCTTTGGGAATTAGTAATAGAGTTCCAATAAATACGGATCTTACAGTAAAAGAGATAAAGAAGTTTGCTAACAGAAAAGAAGTTTCTCCTGAAGAAATATTAGATATATACATTAAGCTAAAGGAGGAATCTAAGATTTTTGTCTAGTTAGGAATTTTCCAAACGATTGGAAATGTTAAATCTTTATTTAACTCAAATCTTCCCGATAGCTGGTTACTTATGCTGTTAAGGTCTCCTGAATTTTCTAAGCTCCATGTAGAAGGGTAAGATAAATCTATTCTGTATGCATGTCTTTTCTCTCCTGGTTGTTTGAATAGGTTTAGGTTAAGGAAAGCATTCTGCTCCTGTATTTTAATAGGGAAATTAGCGCTATCGCTACTTCTTTCAACTCTGTACCCTACCTCTAACATGTTGGTTGAGCGTATAGGTGTGTTAAACCATCCTCCTATAACTTTAAAACCACTTTCCTTGTAAACGGTGTAATCATTCTCCTCCATGCCGTTAATTCTTAAAACAGTGGCTTCTGGGGGTATGTATATCCTCTGATAGTTAACATAGTCTCCCTCAGGATATATTTCAGAAGTAGACAGATTTTCTACCGCAATAGAGTAGAAAAAATCTATTGTATCAGTATCTCTAACAGTAATTGTTAAAGTATAGTTTTTGTCTAGGTAAAGATTAGCTTTGTTTGCTCCCCAATTCCAATCAATAGCTATTGGAGCATTGTTGTATCTTGAATCTAGGGAGTTTGCCCAATTTCTAGAGTTGAAGAAATTAAAGGCTTGAGTATTTTTAAATGTAGCTTGTAAGTGTTTCTCATTAAGGCTTTCTTCTAATATATCTCCTGTTGAGATTAGTTCTGAAATACTCATAGAGAGAAGTTTTTTAACTATTTCATTTGCTAAATTAGCAAGAAATGTAGCCTTCTGTGTAGAGCCTGGTGTAAATTCTCTATGCATCTCAAATATTTTGTCATAGAGATTATCACTAGTCACAAGCTCTGTTTCTCCAGGGACCTCTATTCCCTCCCACTTGTTCAAAAGTTTCTGTATAAAGGCAACATCTACAGTTATTAAACCATCTATTCTATTCCCTTTACCTAAGTCTTGAATGAAAGGTTCTGCCTCCACCATACTATCTGATAGGTCAGGATACCAGTTAACAAGAGATAGTGGCCAGTCAGTTATTTCTAAAGCATTGGTCATTGATTTAGGGGGAGTGTGTCTTTTGTTTTGTATTTTTAAAGCTCCATCAGCATTATATATATCATCGACAAAGAGCTCTCTTATCTGGCCACCCTCTATACCGACAATACCGTAGCTTGAGAGCCATCCTCCAGAACTTCTTAATTCAGATTCGTTTTGAAAGAATATTAGATATCTTTTCCTTTCATTTACTCCTAATATTTCAGGTAGAAAATTGACAGTTTCGCTGAAAGCTAGGGTTCCTTCTTCTAATTCAGAAACTAGTCTTTTTATATCTATGATTTTGTCTTGTAATACTTTAGGAAAGACTGTTGTATTAAGGTTCTTAATTATCTCAGAAGCTAGGGAAATTCTGTATGTAGCTTCATCTAGTTTGAAAGAATTTTTTTCTATCTCTTTTAAATACTCTCTGTACTCTCTTGTTGTTGTAGGGGAAGATGTTTGAAAATCTAAAGCAGACTCAAAGTCTCGAATGTAGGCAGAAAGTGGTGTTAGAGCGGTTATTAACTCTGATGCTCCCTGAACTGTGTATTGAGAAGCAAGAATTAGCCTAGTTGTATTATCATAAAGATCTCTTTTCCCTGTTATTGTGAAAAGCCAGTAAAGATTATTTACACTTTCTGATATTCTGTCTACATTTTTCTCTATTTTTTCAATATTGTTTTTACTAGTTGTCTCATCTAAGTCTAATACGGAGGTAGTTAAATCTTTCCCAGCCCTATTTATTATCAGTAATCCGATACCAGTTCCAATAATGGGATAGAGAACGAAGTATACAAGCAGAAGAGAGAGTAAGGTAATACTAGATGTTGTAAGTAGTTTTTTGTAGTTTACTTTCTTTCTTTCTTTGCGCTCTCTCATTTTCTTTACAGGGGCAAACATACTTGAAAAGAACTCTCCTAGTTTTGTCTTCCCTAGAGTAACTGTATTAGTCAAAGGTTTTTTCTTAGAGGGATCTTTATCATATGCCCATGTCTTGTTTGAAGAATCATAGTAATTCTGTATCTGTTCTATCAAACCTTCCTCTAATGATACCTGTTGTACCCAGCCGAATTTTTTAGCATGAGGGGCAGGGACATAGAGATCCTGTATTAAGAAGCGGTCATCAGGATCTTCGACAAAACGTATAGTTTGAGCTTCTGTGTTAAGCTCTAAGAGTTTGTAAGCTAAGGAAAGTGTTGTATAGTCGTTTTCATTTGCAAGGGATATGACTTCTCCTTTTGTATTATCGGTGAATGTAAGTTTTAAGATGCCGTATGTTGCATCATTTTCATGAATTAAGGTATGAATATCCAACCCTTCTCCTTTTATCGTTATTTGACTTTTTTGGGTAGCATCTAGAAGAAGTTCGTGGATAGTAGAAGAGCCAATCTTATCAATACCTTTACCTATTACAGTGCCCAATCTTAATATCCGCAAATTTAGATTAGACTTGTCTTTAAATTCTGCTGTTAGAGTCTCGCAATATTTTTGAAGTTCAATATTTGAATATGGAGAAGGAGAAGAGTGTGTGGTACTGTTTACAATATTGGCTAATTTCCTGTTTAAGCTTAGATCTGTTATTAATGAAAATTTAGCATTATGTTTCTTGGTATTTAATAGAGAATCTTCTAATATTTTGCTTTCTGTGAGGAATTCTTTACTGTCAAAATTGCTTTCTTGAAGTAATTTCTCATTCAAAAAGTAAAAGAGATAGTCAAACCTTTTAAGATTTTTAAATAGAGAGTTAAAACCTCTAAAATCAAAAAAATCAAATAGTTCAGATTTTTTAAGTTCTGTAAGATATTTTTTCGTCTGGCTATTAAATTTATCAATAATGGCGACATAACAACCTTGCTCTATCAGTGTTTTTGCAGTTAGATACCCAACTCGGTTTCCCCCATGAATTATTATAGATATGGGAGTCTGTGATTTAATTTTATTTAATCTAAGGTTACTCATTTTCTGTATCTAAAGTATCAAAAATTATAGGTATTGGGAAATGATATGTCTTCAAATTCAATACATAATTATTTCTTATTAAAACAGGGACTTCTACATCTTCGTGTCCTTGTACTATTACTTTAACATCATACTGACTCTCTCTCAAAGCCATATTAGTAACAGGAGATGCTTTGATAAATTCTTGATCTACAAATACTTTTGCCCCCTCTATATTACTACTCACTGCTAAAAAGCCCTCTTTAGAGGAAGTGCTAATGGGAGTATAGTACAGTATTATTCCATGCAGTATATCCTCAGGCCCTATCTCTAAATCTATTCTAGCAGAGGTATTTCTAACAAGATCTATATTAAAAGATTGCTTTTTGTAAAAAGCACCGTTATCAACAATTTTTTCTAATTCAATTAGATATTTCCCTTCAGGTAAGTTTTCCAAAGAAGTTGGTGTCTCCCCATAATCTGTCCCATTTATCCAAACTTTAGCTTTACCTTTTTTAACAAGAATCTCCAAGCTAGTATTATTGTAAAACCGGTTTATTAAAGGCAATCTTCCAATTATTTTGTTTATAGGGAGAAAGTAAAGTAAGACTGAAAGTATCAATATCCCAAGTATTATTAAAATCACCTTTTTGCTGTTTTTCATCACTTTTATTATATGGGGTATATGGACAAGTTTCCACACCCCATAGTTTAGCCAAACTGTTTTCTAGTATGAGTATTTAGACTCGGGAGATTGTTTTTTCTGTTCTTTTTCCTGTTTCTTTGATGCTTTAATGTTGGTGTATACCACAAAAGCTATACCTAAGGAAAGAGAGAGTATTAAGGTAAAGTACCTGATAGCACCAGTAGTTAGAATAGCAAAAGAGCCCAGAAGAAGTGTAATAGAGGTTTCAATCAATACTACTTGCTTTCTAGAGAGATTTAACTTGATGAGTTGGTGGTGAAAATGATCTAATCCGCTTATCTTCATTAATTCTCCAAAGCCTTTAGGTTTGTAAGTTAGATATCTTTTAACAATTACGTATACAAAATCAACAAGAGGGAGTATTAAAAGCATAGCAGTGGTAGAAATCTTAGTATCTGCCACTATAGCTAAAATACATATTAGAAAACCATAGACGGATTTTCCTGAAGAGCCAGTGAATATCTTCTGAGGAGGTAATGCAAAAAGTAAAAATATCAGTAAACCTCCTACAGCAAAAATACTTAAGGTAGAGGAGAACATTGAGTTGTATCTAACAGAGATAATGAAAATTAAAGAGAATATTACAAGAGAATTTGCCTCAATAATTCCAGGAGAACCAGCTGTCCATTTAACAGCATTTATACATACAAGTAGCCATAGGAAAAGGAAAATATCACCAGGTAGAGAGATAGATTGTTGAATACCAAATAGCGAGAAATTGTAACTGAGCATATTTAAATCTATATCTAGGAAAGGAATTGAAGAGATATTTAATATCGAAAGAGTTATAATCCCAGCCGCGATAGCCTGAAAAATCAGTTGTACTTTAGAGGGTAGTACAAAAATATCATCAAGGGTTGCCCCTATTGTTAGGACAAAGAGAGCTAGAAAGATTGGTATTGTGAAGCTATCTAGTCGGAAAAATAGAGGCATGACAATTAATATGGGGATAAGGATAGCTAATCCTCCTAATGTCGGTGTTATTCCCTCGTGTATGGCTTTTAGAGGGTTGTCAAATTCCCTTCCTCTCTTTCTCTCCCCTGGCTTATCAGTAATGTTGTGTTTTAGGGCAATCTTACCAATAATAGGGGTTACAAAAAGAGCGAAGAAGAAGCCTATTAAAAATATTGGCCAAAATTGAATATATTTTTCATACTGTGTGTTTGTGAGAAATTTCGGGGTAAACCTTAGTAAAGCGTTTAAATATTTTGTTGCAAATGAAAAATCCATATTAAAAGAATGTTGTTAAATAAATTAATATAATTGATTGTGCAACTGTACAAAGTAAAGAAGTAAGCAGTAAAAACTTAGTTAAATCTTTCTCTGTATTATAATACCTAGAAGTAAAAATTAAAGACAGTATGAAAGAAAAGACGGATATAATGGGGAATATAACAATATACTCTTTCTCAATTAATTTATGAGGTATAGAGATAAAGTAGCGATATATTGGTAAATATACAGGAAGTCTCTCACGATTATTAAGGATTAAATATGCCTGATGGCCTATTAACACAGTATTTATAACGATAGATGCCCACAGCAAAGGATCTTTCAGAAATTTTTTAACCTCAAATTTTAGGATTGTTAATGAAATCTCATTTCTTATTTTTGAAAACCTATTTCTAAAAGGTTCTTTAATCCCAAGATTAAGCTGTTGTTCCTCCTCTCGTTCTTTAACCTTTCTTTTTTTCATTATCATAGAATTATATCAAAAGATCCTAAAGATTGTTGTAAAGAAAGAGAAACTCCTTTAGAGAGAGATGTTGAGGTCTTTTTGTCAAAAGTTTTTCAAATGAGCCCTTTATGTTATTTTTAGACAGATTAGGGTAAGTACCTTTTAGGTTGTTTTTTAATGTTTTCCTAGGCTGTTTAAAACAAATTTGTAAGAATTTTTTAAATTGTACTACATCTATATCTTCAATTTTTTCTTTCGGAGAAAACACGATAAAAGAACTATCTACCTTTGGTTTAGGTCTAAATGAATCTGGAGATATATTAAATATTCTTTCCGTATCAGCATATATTTTTGTTTTTAAAGAGAGTAGATTACTGTCAGGACTTTCAGCAATATATTTATCTGCAACCTCTTTTTGGATTATAAAAAATGCGGGATTTTTAAAATGTTCGGATTCTACTATCTTTTTTATTATTAATTTACTTATGTTGTATGGAAGAGAGCCAAAAAACAGTATTTTCTTGTCTGTGTATTTTTTTAAATTATCTAGGTCCCATTCTAAGAAATCGTAGTTTTCTATTTGTGATTTAGGAAAGGTATACTGAAGATTTTGATACAATTCATTATCTTTTTCTATTAGGATTAACCTAGCTTTACTTTGATAAAGTTCTTTCGTAAAAGAGCCAGTTCCTGGGCCTATT
>Ga0172382_10001819_pt1 | contig 36935 bp, 37 predicted proteins | sample Leawel138RmetaG_FD_122245 | JGI IMG/M metagenome (GOLD analysis project Ga0172382, IMG submission 122245) | Leachate microbial communities from a municipal landfill in Southern Ontario, Canada - Leachate well 138R metaG | ecosystem: Engineered > Solid waste > Landfill > Unclassified | place... | reverse complement strand
CGCGCCGCCGCTCGGAGCCGGCCGCGACACCCGCCGAAACCGTCGGGCCGTCGCGAACCGTGCTCGTGGGCTACGGTCAGGTCGGGCAGGCGATTGCCCGCCGGTTACGGGGAAGCCGGCACCTGCTGACCGTGATCGAGGATCAGAGCGACATGGCCGAGATCGCCCGCGACGCGGAGCTGGCCGTGGTGTCCGGCGACGCGACCGTGCCCGGCGTGCTGGACCAGGCGGGGATCGAGGCGGCGTCGACCCTGCTCATCGCCATTCCGGAAGGCGTGGAGGCGGGCGTGATCGTGCGGCGCGCGCGCGATTTGCACCCGCGCCTGCACATCGTCGCCCGGGCGCACTCGCGCGAGGAGGCCGAGGACTTGCGGCGCTGGGGGGCCGACGAGGTGGTTCTGGCCGAGGAGGAGGCCGCCGCCCGGATGGCGGCCAGCGCGGAACTGATCACGGGCCGCTGAACGGTTTTTCGCTGGCGCCCCCCACGGCGCGCTGGCAATCCGGCGGCCGCAGGTCTGCCAGGAAGGGGAGAGAGGATGATCGACGACGTGGCGATCCAGCGGATCATCAACCGCTATACCGACGGCTGCAACCGGCAGGACTGGACGCAGGTGCTGGCGACGTTCGCCGAGGACGGCGTCTGGGAAGTGCAGGGCCGGGTGTTTACGGGCCATGACGTCATTCAGGCGGCGATGGCCGGATTCCTGGCGCAGATGGCCTATTTCACGCAGTTTGCCTCGGCATCGGTGATCGAGGTCGACGGCGACCGGGCAAGCGCGCGCACGACGATCCGCGAATGCGGCAAGTTCGCCGATCGTGACGAGGCGCTCGAGGTGCAGGGCCGTTACGACGACGAACTCGTCCGCACAGCCGCCGGCTGGCGATTCGTTCGCCGCCGGTTCACCAGCTTCGGCGCGCACCGCTTCGCGCTGCTGCCGGGGCCGGCGCTGTAACAGGAACGGAAGACGGAGCGGAAAAGGAAAAGCCCCCGCCCTCGGGAGGGCAGGGGCCTTGTTCGATTCGGCCGTCGCGGGCTTACAGCGCCGGCATCAGCCGCCGCTCGGTCGCGATGCGCTGCATCGCCTTCTGCAGCTTCTCGAAGGCGCGGACCTCGATCTGGCGGACGCGCTCGCGGCTGACGTGGTAGACTTGGCTCAGTTCCTCAAGCGTCTTGGGGTCCTCGATCAGCCGCCGTTCAGTGAGGATCTGGCGCTCACGGTCGTTGAGGCTGTCCATGGCCTCGACCAGCATCGCGTGCCGCACCGTTGCTTCTTCGACATCGGCGACCACTTCGTCCTGCAGCGGCCGATCGTCGGCCAGCATGTCCTGCCACTGGCCTTCGCCGTCCTCGTGGAACGAGACGTTGAGCGATGCGTCGCCGCCCAGCATCATCCGCCGGTTCATGTTGACCACTTCGTGCTCGGCAACGCCGAGGTGGGTGGCGATCTTCTTGACGTCGTCGGGATGCAGGTCGGCATCCTCGTAGGCGTCGAGGTTCTTCTTCAGCCGCCGCAGGTTGAAGAACAGCTTCTTCTGCGCCGCGGTGGTGCCCATCTTGACGAGGCTCCAGCTCCGCAGGATGAACTCCTGGATCGAAGCCTTGATCCACCACATGGCGTAGGTCGCCAGGCGGAAGCCGCGTTCGGGCTCGAACTTCTTGACGCCCTGCATCAGGCCGATGTTGCCTTCGGAGATCAGCTCGGACACCGGCAGGCCATAGCCGCGGTAGCCCATGGCGATCTTCGCCACGAGCCGCAGATGGCTTGTCACCAGTTGCGCGGCCGCGTCCGGGTCGCCGTGTTCCGAGTACCGCTTGGCGAGCATGTATTCCTGCTCGGGTGCAAGCACAGGGAACTTCTTGATTTCCGCCAGATAGCGGTTGAGGCTCTGCTCTCCGCCCAGTGTCGGCACTGCCGGAAGGTTGCGTTCCTTATTGCTCACGATTCGAATTACCCCGTTCTGAATGTCGACGGTCGGTTGCGAACCCTTGATCGGCGTCCGCTGTCGCCGTCACTTGCATTTGGCTTATAACACAAAAGTTCGGATTTTAGTTCCGCAATTCTCCGATCAGAGTGATCATGTCTGCCGGCATTTCCTTGACGAACTGCAAGGTTTTTCCGGAGATCGGATGGACGAAACCAAGTTCGGCCGCGTGAAGCGCCTGGCGATGGAAGCCAAGGGCGGAAAGGATCGGTCGAAGCCGTGGAGGCGTGCGTCCATAAACAGGATCTCCCAATAGCGCATGACCGATTGACGACATATGAACGCGCACCTGGTGGGTGCGGCCCGTCTCCAGCCGGCATTCGAGCAGGGCGGCCCCGTTCAGCGGCTCCAGCGTCCGGTAATGCGTTACGGCATGCTTGCCGCGACGGCCCTCGGCCTCGCTCGGCACCAGCGCCATCTTCTTGCGGTTCGCCGTCGAGCGGGCGATAGCGCCGCGCACCGTTCCGGCTGGCGGCACCGGCCGGCCGGCGACTACGGCGCGATAGGCGCGCGCGATCGAATGGTCGGCGAACTGCCTGGCCAGCCCTTCGTGCGCGGCATCGGTCTTGGCGACAACCAGCAGGCCGGAGGTGTCCTTGTCGATGCGGTGGACGATTCCCGGCCGCGCGACACCGCCGATGCCCGATAGCTGCCCCCGGCAATGGTGCAGCAGGGCATTGACCAGCGTGCCGTCGAGATTGCCGGCGGCGGGGTGGACGACCAGTCCGGCGGGCTTGTCGACGATGATCAGGTGCGCGTCCTCGAACACCACGCAAAGCGGGATGTCCTGCGCCTCCGCTTCTGCCGGCGCCGCCGCGGGCACGCTGATGCGGAACGGCGTGCCTTTCGCGGGCTTGAGCGAGGCCTGGCCGGCGGGGTTGTCCGCAAGCGTCACGCGCCCTTCGCCCAGCAGTGCCTTGACGCGCTCACGCGAGAGCCCGCTCGCCTCCGCCAGCGCCTTGTCGAGGCGCAGCCCGTCGGCGGGGATCACGCCTTCGATGATGCTTTCCCCCATGACCACGATTAGAAGATGGGGATGGAAATCATCGTAACAAGAGAGATTGTCGCGACCTTGCTGGCGCGCGCCGCGCACGCCGCGCCGGCCGAATGCTGCGGGCTTCTGCTCGGCCGGGCGGGCCGGATCGACGAGGCGCGGCCGGCGGCGAACATCTCGCCCGAGCCGCTGCTGCGCTTCGAGATCGATCCGGCCGCGCTGTTCGCCGCGCACCGCCAGGCGCGTGCCGGCGGGCCCGAGCTGCTGGGCTACTATCATTCGCACCCCGCCGGCCATCCGCGTCCCTCGGCGATCGATTGCGAGCATGCCAGCGCCGACGGGCGGGTCTGGGCGATCGTCGCCGCTGGTCAGGTGACGTTCTGGCGCGATGGGGCAGAGGGCTTCGAGCCGCTTTCCCATCGCGTAGTTGATGGTTAAGGGGGAGATAACAGGAGCGCCAACCCACGATGACCACGAATTCGCTCGAACTTGCCAGCCTGCTCTGCTCGCGGCTCTGCCATGACCTGCTGAGCCCGGTCGGGGCGCTGACCAACGGGCTCGAACTGCTGGCCGATGAGCGCGATCCCGAGATGCGCCAGCGCTGCTTCGAACTGCTGGAGCAGAGCGCGCGGATCTCGGCCGACAAGCTCAAGTTCTTCCGCCTCGCTTTCGGTGCGGCGGGCGGATTCGGCGAGATGGTGCCGGTTGCCGAGGCGCGCACGCTGATCGACGCGCTGATCGGCAACAACGGCCGGATCGAGGTCAACTGGGCGCTGGCGAGCGATTCGCTGCCCAAGCCGGCGGTGAAGACGCTGCTCAACCTGGCGCTGATCGCGATCGAAGCGCTGGTTCGCGGCGGCACGCTGGATATCGGCGCGGAACTGCATGCCGAGGCGGCGGGCGGCGGGGCGAGCGAGATCGTGGTGCGCGCCAGCGGCCCGCGTATCGCCTTCGATCAGGATATCGGCCGCGCGCTCGATGGCACGCTGGCCGAGATTTCCAGCCGCACCGCGCCCGCGGCGATGCTGCACGCGCTGGCCGAGAGCCTGGGCGGCGGCCTGCAATGGGCGCTGACCGACGACGCGCTGGTAATGGGCGCGGTATTGCCGGTGGCCTGACCGCCCCCATGGGCAACCGCTGGCTCATCCATCGCGAGCAACCGTCGCCCAATTGGGACGAACGGACGTTGCCGGTTTCGATGGTCGTGCTGCATTATACCGGCATGCAGACCGCACGGGAGGCGCTCGATCGTCTCTGCGATCCCGAAGCCAAGGTTTCCGCGCACTACTGCATCGACGAGGACGGCGCCGTCACCGCCCTCGTGGCCGAGGACAAGCGCGCTTGGCATGCGGGCCGATCCTATTGGCGCGGCGTCACCGACGTGAATTCGGCCAGTATCGGCATCGAACTGGTCAATCCGGGGCACGAATTCGGCTACCGCGCCTTCCCCGAGGCGCAGATGGAGGCGCTGTTGCCGCTGCTGGCGGATATCGTCGGCCGCCACGGCATCGCGCGCGCCGATGTCGTGGGCCATTCGGACATCGCGCCCGCGCGCAAGCAGGACCCGGGAGAATTGTTCGACTGGGAGCGGCTGGCCAGGCTGCGGTTGGCGCTGCCGCGGCCCAGGGCCAGGATGAACCTGCTCTATGACAATCCCGGCGCCTTTTACCTCGCGCTCGAACGCTTCGGCTACGATATCGCCGACGGCCGCGCGGCGGTGCGCGCGTTCGAGCGGCGCTGGCGGCCGAATCGGATCGCGGGTGAGATCGACGGTGAACTTGGTGGCATCCTGTTCGAACTGCTCTTGGAACACGACGCCAGGCACGCTAGATAGGTGCCGCCGGGGAGCCGGGCAGCCGCGCCCTTCGACAAGCTCGGGATGAGCGGGTCGAAGGTCGAGGAAAGTCCGGGCTCCGCGAAACGAGGGTGGCGGGTAACGCCCGCCGGGAGAAATCCCAGGGAAAGTGCCACAGAGAGCAGACCGCTAACCCGCTCGTCCCGAGCTTGTCGAGGGGCGGCGGGCAGCAAGGGTGAAAGGGTGCGGCAAGAGCGCACCGCGCTTCCGGCAACGGCAGCGGCACGGCAAACCCCACCCGGAGCAAGACCGAATAGGGGCGGCGGGCCTGTCCGCGTCCGCAAGGACAAGGCAGGCGGGTCGGTTTCGGACCCTGATCGCCCGGGTTGGTCGCTGGAGCGGCGCGGCGACGCGTCGCCGAGAGGAATGGCTGCCGGCGCTCGCCGCGTCCCGCAAGGGATACGGGCGGCGTCACAGAACCCGGCTTACAGGCTCCCCGGCATATCGTTTCATGGATGCCAGAGTGATTTCGAGTTGGACGGAATGCCGCTGGCTCAAACCTCGCGCGTCGTCGCCGTGATCGCCTGGATCTGCTGGTCGGTCTCGATCAGCCAGCGCTGTTCGCCTTCGAGGCCCAGCGCGGTCAGTCGCCCGGTCATGTAGGCGCCGGTGTCGATGCCGATGCGGTTGTGACCGATCTCCGGCGCCTCGGCGATGGTGTGGCCGTGGACCACGACGTGCTCGTGATAGCCGGCATGGCTGAGGAACGGTTCGCGGATCCAGCGCATGACTTCCACGCTCTGCTCTTCCAGCGGCTTGCCCGGCCGGATGCCGGCGTGAACGAAAAGGTAGTCGCCGATGACGACATAGTCCTCGAAACCCCGGATGAACTCGATGTCCTCGCACGGGACGGCGGCGGCCATCATCGCCTGCGCTTCCTGAAGGTCGGCCAGTTCGAACGCGCGATGGTCGACCTGGTAGGAAAGCACCGTCTCCAGCCCGCCGAACAGCAGGAAGCTGCGGAAGACGTTCAGATCCTCGAAGCTGCGCAGGAACATCTCCTCGTGGTTGCCGCAGATCAGCCGGATGTCGCGCCGTTCCTGCCAGATGCGCACGGCCTGCAGCACGGCGGCGCTGTGAGGGCCGCGATCGACCAGGTCGCCCAGAAGGATGATGGTCGTGCGGGCGTCGCCGCGATCGTGGTTGTCGTCCTCGATCGCCTTGATTAGCGCGGCGAGCAGGTCGAGACGGCCATGGATGTCGCCGATGGCATAGACGCGCTCACCTGCGGGGATGGCGGCGGGTGGGCGCTCTTCCTTGGGCGCCCAAAGCTGGCGGATCGACTTGAACATGGGTTGGTGCTTGCCGTCGATATAGATTTGCCCGACCTGTGCGACAAGCGCGACGGTTCGGGCACTGTTGCGCGAGGGGCACATTCTGCCGGCCGGCACGATGGACTGGCCGGATTGGCCTTGTGCAAGCAGGCACCACCCGGCAGCACCGTCCGCGCCAGAGGCGCTTCGGCCCGGCTAATCGGGCGAGCGGGGAAAACTTGAGGTATCCGGTATGCTGACGTCCATCCGCGGCTTGATCACCGCCGCCCTGACCATTGCCGCCCTGGCGAGCACGCCCGCATGTGCCGACGAGACCGATCCGCCCGGTGCCTTCACCGTGAGCGGCAGCGTCGCGCTGGTGAGCGACTACCGCTTCCGCGGCCTCTCGCGGTCGAGCGGCGATCTGGCGATCCAGGGGGGCGTTACCGTCAGCCATGCCCGCGGCTTCTATGCCGGCGCCTGGTCTTCGACCCTGGATTTCGAAGTCGCCGGCCCTCTCGCGGAATCGGTTTACGGCAGCCAGGAGCTTGACCTGTTCGGCGGCTGGAGCGGGCCCATCGGCGGCGGGCTGACCGCCGACGTCGGCCTGCTCTACTATGCTTATCCGAGCGGGCGTGCCGGCAAGGCCGAGTTCTTCGAGCCCTATGCCTCGGTCTCGACGACATTGGGGCCGGTCACCGGCAAGGTCGGCCTGAATTATGCCTGGAAGCAGGAGGCACTCAACTTCAATGGCGGTCCCAAGGATGACAGCCTCTACCTCTACGGCGAACTGGCCACCGGCATCCCCGGCACGCCGGTCTCGCTCTCGGCCCGCCTCGGTTACACCGACGGCGCGCTTTCCCCCCGGTTCGCCACGGGGCAGACCGCGCGCTATGACGGCGGCTTCGATTGGAACCTCGGGGCGACCGTCGTTGTCGGCCGGAACCTGTCGGTCAGCGGCCATTACGTCGGTGTCGAGGGAAGGAGAATCGACGGCTACTCGAACGACGCCCTGGTGGGGACGCTCAGGCTCAGCTTCTGAGCGGCCGCGTCAGCGCAGGTAGAAGTTGACCGTCGTGACGACGCGGACCTTCTTGTAGGGCGTGTCCGACACGCCCCAGCCGCCAGAATCGCCATCGCGCGCGTTGATCTCGAAGTAGCCTTGGGTCGCGCTCTTGATCGTCCCCACCGTGGTGCCGCTGTCCTTGGCAAACTGCTCGGCGGCGGCGCGCGCATCCTTGGTGGCCTCCGCGACCATCTTCGGCTTGATGTCGTTGAGCCGGGTGAAGGTGTAGGCCATGCCGGAGCCCTCGTCGAGCACGACGCCGCGCCGCACCAGTTCGAACTGGCGGCGCACCGCCTCCTGTGCGCGGGCGATGTCGGTGCTGCGCAGGGTCATGCGCTGGCGGACGGTGAACTTGGCGACGCCGTTCTCCGAAAACTGCGAGACGTTGACGCCGGCCGGTTGCAGCGCGTCTGCGGGGAAGCCCAGTTCGCGGAAGTAGTCGCGGATCGCGGTCGAATCGCGATCCGCGCTCGCCTGCGCGGTGGTGAGGTCCGGCGCCTGCGCCGAATAGGTGATCGTCCAGATGGCGAGGTCGGCGGTGACGTCGCGCTCGGCAAGGCCGCGCACCGTTACCGAGCGATCTGCGTCCTTGGCGCGGACGAGGCCGTTGCCCAGCAGGTAGCCGCCGGCGATCATCCCCACCGCGAGCACGCCGGCGCTGGCGAGCCAGCGGCGCGTCGCGCGGTCGCGCAGGAATGGGGTAGCGGGCGCGGGGTCTTCGGGACTAGAGTCGGGCATCACGGACCTCCCTGTTGCCGGGGGAACAATGCGCGAGGCGGGCTTTCTGCGTTATGAACCGTGCCGCCTATGCGGTGAACCGAAGGATGAGTTGTGACCAGATATCTCCACACGATGATCCGCGTGAGCGATCCCGCCGCCACGATCGCTTTCTTCGAGCTGTTCGGCGTGCGCGAGGTGCGGCGTTATGACAATCCTCAGGGGCGCTTTACCCTGATCTTCCTCGCCGCGCCCGGGCAGGAGGGCGTCGCGGAAGTGGAACTGACGCACAACTGGGATGCCGAGGCCTATGGCGGTGGCCGCAATTTCGGCCATCTCGCCTACGAGGTGGAGGATATCTATGCCACGTGCCGGCGACTGACAGATGCCGGCGTGACGATCAACCGCCCGCCGCGCGACGGCCGCATGGCCTTTATCCGGACGCCCGATGGGATCTCTATCGAGCTGCTCCAGCAGGGCGAGGCGTTGTCCGCGCAGGAGCCCTGGGCGAGCCTGCCCAACATCGACGAGTGGTGATCCGCGCAAGCTGACGGCGGACCGCTGCCAGCATGACACCATACCGTTGCAACTTGCCTGCAACCGCCGTACGCTGCCGATGGGGCAGATTCCGGGGGGAATCCGGCACATGGATGCAGGGGGTGCGTTCCACTGGACGCTAGCGCTCGGCTGGCTGCGGCTGGCCGAGCACGAGTTGCTGCTGTTCGCTTCGTTCTGGTTCATCGTCAGCGCGTTCGACGAACTTGCGGTCGACGGCATCTGGGCCTGGCTGCGGCTCACCCAACGGGTTGGTGACGGCCATCTGCCCGATGGGCTCGATACGGCGGGCCTTTCGGGGCGCGTCGCGGTGCTGGTGCCGGCCTGGCACGAGGACCGGGTGATCGGCGAGATGATCGCGCATACGCTGCGGGCCTGGCCACAGCAGGGGCTGACGCTCTATGTCGGCTGCTATCGCAACGATCCGCTGACGGTCGCCGCGGCGAAGGCGGGGGCGGGCGGCGATCCCCGTGTCCGCCTGGTGATGAACGACCGGGCCGGACCGACGACCAAGGCGGACTGCCTCAACCGCCTCTATGCCGCGCTTTGCAGCGACGAGGCGCGCAGCGGCGAGCCGTTCACAGGCGTCGTCCTGCACGACGCGGAGGATATGGTGCATCCCGCCGCGCTGGCGGTGATCGACCGGGCGCTTGCGGAGGTCGATTTCGTCCAGCTTCCGGTGCGGCCGGAACCGCAGCCCGGTTCGCCCTGGATCGCGGGCCATTATAGCGACGAATTCGCCGAGGCTCATGCCAAGACCTTGGTCGTGCGCGATGCGCTGGGCGCCGCGATCCCCGCCGCGGGGGTTGGTTGCGGCTTTTCGCGAGCGATGCTGGCCCGGCTCGCCAGCCTGCGCGAAGCCGAAGGCGGCTCCGGGCCGTTCGCCGCCGAGTGCCTGACCGAGGATTACGAATTGGGCGTTCTCGTCCACCGCAACGGCGGCACCGGCCGCTTCCTGCGTCTGCGCGATGGCAAGGGCGATCTCGTCGCGACGCGTGCCTACTTTCCGGACGAACTGGAATGCGCCGTGCGGCAGAAGGCGCGCTGGATCCACGGCATTGCCCTGCAGGGCTGGGACCGGCTGGGCTGGAGCGGGCGCCCGCTCGACGTGTGGATGGCGCTGCGCGACCGGCACGGGCCGATGACGGCGGCGGTGCTCGGCGCCGCCTATCTGCTGGTGGCGATCGAATTGGTTCTGGGCGTGGCGGGGCTGGCGGGCTGGCAGGCCGGAGCGGCGGTCAGGCCCCTGCCGGCGACGATGCTCGCGCTCACCTCGGCGGCACTGGTCTGGCGCGCGGCCTGGCGCTTCGGTTTCACCGCGCGCGAGTATGGCCCGCTCGAAGGATTGCGCGCGCTGCTGCGCATCCCGGTCGCGAACGTCGTCGCTATCCTTGCCGGCCGGCGCGCGCTGATCGCCTATGTGCGCACGCTGCGCGGAGGGCAGGTGGCCTGGGACAAGACCCAGCACGGTGCGCATCCCGCCGCCGCGATGCCGAAAGCGCTGCCGCTCTGAGCCGCGCGGTCTCTCTGCGCGGTCGGCCGCTGATTGCGGCGGTGCTGGTCATGGGCGGCTGGGTGACGATGCGGATGACAGCCTGGGAACCCGGGCGGTCCGACGCCGGGACGTTCACGCAGGCAGGTCGGCCGGCGGTGACGCCGGAGCCATCTGCACCGTTTCCTCGGCTGGCGGCCGAACCGGCGCATGCCTTCACCATGGCCGAACCGCAAATGCTGCCGTCGACTGCGGGGCCGAGCTTCTTGCCGCGGCCGGCGCCGCTGCCGCTGCGTCTCCTTGCCGAGACTGCGCCGTGGGTATCCGAGCCGGTGCCCGCCCGCCCGTCTGAGGCGGTCTCGCCGAGACCCGGAGAGGCGTCGGAGGCAAACCCGCCGCCATTACTGACGGCGCCGGCGCCCGATCGCGATCCGCGCTGGTCGGCCGAAGGGTGGCTGCTGCTGCGGCGCGGCGGCGCGGTCTCTGCGGCGGGCGGGCTGGCGCCTGCGACATATGGCGCGAGCCAGGCGGGCGCGGTGGTGCGCTATCGCTTGGCGACGGATAGCGCGCACCGGCCGGCGCTCCATCTGCGCGGCAGCGCGGCGCTCGGCGGCCCGCGCGAACGCGAGGCGGCGTTGGGCCTGTCGGCGCGGCCGCTCGCGGGGGTGCCGCTCGTGATTGCCGCCGAAGCGCGGATCATCGGCCAGCGGGCCGGCACGCACCTGCGGCCCGCGGCGTTCGTCTATACCGAGTTGCCGCCACTCCCGCTGCCGCTGGCCGCGCGCGTCGAGGTTTACGGCCAGGCCGGCTATGTCGGCGGCGGCTACGCCACGGCTTTCCTCGACGGCCAGGTGCGGCTCGACCGCCGCGTGCTGCGGGTCGGTCGTGGCGAACTGCGTGCCGGCGGCGGCGTATGGGGCGGGGCGCAGAAGCACGCCGCGCGGCTCGATGTCGGACCGACCGCGACGATCGGCATGCCGGTTGAGGGCAGCGGCGGGGCGCGGCTCGGCTTCGATTGGCGCTTCCGCGTGGCTGGCAACGCGGCGCCGTCCTCCGGCCCGGCGCTGACGCTGTCCGCAGGTTTCTGATCTGCCGCCTTCCCTCGGTCCCGGGGGTGGGTTAGCAGGACTGCCCAGAGATGGACGTCTATCTTCCGATCGCGAACCTTTCGGTCAACGGCCTGATCATCGTCGGGTTGGGGGTGCTAACCGGCGTGCTGTCGGGCGTGTTCGGCGTCGGCGGCGGATTTCTGACGACACCGCTGCTGATCTTCTACGGCGTGCCGCCGACGGTGGCGGCGGCATCTGCCGCCAGCCAGGTGACCGGCGCCAGCGTTTCGGGCGTCTTCGCCCATTCGCGGCGCGGCGGCGTGGACGTGCAGATGGGCACGGTGCTGGTCGTCGGGGGCATACTCGGCACCGGTCTCGGCGCGCTGCTGTTCCGCCTGCTCGAACGGCTCGGGCAGATCGATACCGTGATCAACATCCTCTACGTCGTGATGCTCGGCTGGATCGGCATCGTCATGGCGCGCGAAAGCATCCAGTCGATCCGGGCGGAGCGCAGCGGTGTGCCGATCCCCGCGCGCAAGCGGCGCCACCATCCGCTGATCGCCAGCCTGCCGCTGCGCTGGCGCTTCTACCGCTCGGGCATCTATATCTCGCCGCTCGCGCCGCTGCTGCTGGGTATACTGACCGGCATCGCCACCATGCTGATGGGCATCGGCGGCGGTTTCATCCTGGTCCCGGCGATGCTCTATATCCTGGGCATGAGCGCGGGCGCCGTCGTCGGCACCTCGCTGTTCCAGATACTGTTCGTGACGATGGCGACGACGATGATGCACGCGCTGACGACCAAGGCGGTCGACATCGTCCTTGCGGCGCTGCTGCTGCTCGGCTCGGTGACGGGCGCGCAGATCGGCGCGCAATTCGCCCAGAAAGCGAGCCCGGTCTACCTGCGGCTCGGCCTGGCGGTGCTGGTGCTGGCGATCGCGCTGCGCATGGGCGCCGGCCTCACTTACCGGCCGGACGAGATCTATACGGTGGTCCCGCTATGAACCGGCGGAACGTGAAGCGGCTGTTAGCCCTCGCCGCCCTGCCGCTGCTGACGGGCGCGCGCGACCCGATCCTCGTGCCCGACGTCTCGCAGCACGAGGTCGAAGTGCGGCAGGGTTTCACCGGCACGGAGCTTCTGCTGTTCGGCGCGATCCTCAATCCCGAGGGCACGCGCGCCGGCCGCGACTACGACATCGTAGTGGTGCTCAAGGGGCCGACCGAGTCGATCCGGGTGCGCGAGAAGCGGCGGATCGCGGGGATGTGGATCAACGCCGACAGCACGGGTTTCCGCTCGGCGCCGCTGTTCTACGCGGTCGCCTCGTCGCGGCCGATCCGTGAGATCGTCGACGACAAGACGGCCGCGATCTACGAACTGGGGTTGCCCTGGCTGCAGCTTTCGCCGATCGGCGCGATCGACCCCGAGGAGCAGGCCCGGTTCGCCGCGGGCCTCGTCGATCTCAACCGGCGCGGCCAGCTTTATCAGCAGCAGGACAGGGGCGTGAAGATCAGCGAGCAGGTGCTCTACCAGGCGCGAATCTCGCTGCCTTCGAGCGTGCCCACGGGGGTTTATACGGCCGAGACCTTCGCCATCCGGAAGGGCCGCGTGATAAGTTCGGCGATGAGCCGGGTCGAGGTCCGCAAGCACGGTTTCGAGGGCGCGATCGTCCGGTTCGCCGACGAACAGGGCTTTTTCTACGGCCTCATGGCGGTTTGTGTCTCTGTGCTGATGGGATGGATCGCCGGCCGCCTGTTCGCGCTGGTCTGAGGCCGGCCGGTCGGCGCCGCCGGCACACCGGGTTTTAGCCGGATATTAAGGTCTGGGGACGTAGGCCGGGTGCTGGCGATCCTGGAGCCAGTGAATGTCCGACATGAACATAAACGGGTTTGACAACGGCCAGCCGGCAAGTCCAGGCGATGTCGCAGCCTCCTTCGATCCGGGCGGCGTCCCTGACGCCGGCACCGCGGTCAATGCCGTCCAGCCGATAGGCGTCGTGCTCGATGTCAGCGGCGCCGGCAGCCAGATCGTGTTCGATGCGCAGCGGCTCAACGAATGCGCGCAGGACCGAGATCCTTCGATTGCGCTTGCGGGCCAGGTCGGCAGCCAGGTCAAGATCCGCGTCGGCAATTCCTGGCTGCTTGCCAGCGTGCGCGACCAGAAGCAGGACAAACGCACCACCGACGGCATCCTCTCCGCTGCCGATTTCCTGGGTGAGGGCGAGGAAGAGCGCCTGACCGGGCGCATTCATTCCTTCCGCCGCGGCGTCACCGGCTATCCCGTCCCCGGCGCGCTGGTCTATCCGGCGACCAGCCAGGACTTGAAGCAAATCTATGCCAGCGACGGGCGGGCGAGCATCCAGATCGGCAACGTCTATCCCACCCGGGACATCCGCGCTGGGCTCTATATCGACGCGCTGCTGGGCAAGCACTTCGCGCTGCTCGGCTCGACCGGCACCGGCAAGTCGACAAGCGCCGCGCTGATCCTGCACCGCATCTGCGACCATGCCCCCGAGGGGCACATCATCCTGGTCGATCCGCATGGCGAATATTCGGCGGCGTTCCGCAACAACGGCGTCATCCTCGACGTCAGCAATCTGCAGATGCCCTACTGGCTGATGAACTTCGAGGAGCATTGCGAAATGTTCCTCACCTCGTCGGGGAACGAGCGGCAGGAGGATGCCGACATCCTCGCCAAGTGCCTGCTGCAGGCGCGGATGAAGAACCGGCTGGCCGAGCAGATGGGCAAGATCACGGTCGATGCGCCGATCCCCTACCTGCTTTCGGACCTGTCCAACATCCTGCAGAACGAGATGGGCAAGCTCGACAAGGCCGGCACGAGCGCGCCCTACATGCGCGTCAAGACCAAGCTCGACGAGTTGAAATCCGATCCGCGCTACCAGTTCATGTTCTCGGGCATGCTGGTCGGCGACACGATGGCCGAGTTCATCGCCAAGATCTTCCGCCTGCCCGCGCGCGGCAAGCCGATCTCGATCATCGACGTCTCGGGCGTGCCTTCGGAAATCACCTCCACCGTGGTCGCCGTGCTCAGCCGCCTGGTGTTCGACTTCGCGGTCTGGGGGCGCGAGGAGAAGACGCGGCCGGTGCTGCTGATCTGCGAAGAGGCGCACCGGTACGTACCCAGCGAGAAGAACGCCGATGGATCGTCGGTCGGCCGGATTCTGTCGCGCATCGCCAAGGAAGGCCGCAAGTACGGCATCTCGCTCGGCCTCGTGACGCAGCGGCCATCGGACCTTGCCGAAGGCGTGCTCTCGCAGTGCGGCACGATCATCTCGATGCGTCTCAACAACGAGCGCGACCAGGCTTTCGTCAAGGCGGCCATGCCTGAAGGCGCGCGGGGCTTCCTCGATTCGATCCCGGCGCTCAGGAACCGCGAATGCATCATTTGCGGCGAGGGCGTGGCGATTCCCATCCGCGTTTCGTTCGACAACCTCGAGGAATTCAAGCGTCCGGCCTCCGAGGACCCGTCGTTCACCGAGCTGTGGGCCGGCGGCAGCGGCGGCGACGAGGACATGATCCAGCGCACCGTCCAGCGCTGGCGCGCCGGCGGGCGATGAACTGACAGCCGATCCTTCCTCCTTCCGGGAGGGGCCGGCCTTCCGCTATTCCGCCACCGCCATCGCCGGTACGCGTTGCGGCTGGCCTCGCCAGGCGCCGCGCTTGTAGGCAAGCCAGATCAGCGCCACCGATACGACCGACCCGACGGGGAACGCCCACCACACCGCCTCGCCGCCGATGTGGGGGTAGGCGAGCCAGTAGAAGCCGAGCCGGGCCGGATACATCGCGATCACCATAACGATCAGCGGCAGCATCACCGCGCCGTAGGATCGCATCGTCCCGGTCAGCACCATCGTGACGCCGACCAGAACGTAGCTCCAGGTGCAGATGATCTGGACATGCTCGGCGATGGGGATCGCGGCGCTGCCGGTGCCCAGGAACAGCGTGAGCAGCGGCCCGTCGAACAGCAGCAGCAGGCAGGTGAGCACCCCGGTCATCAGGATGTTGGCGTAGACCCCGGCCATCGTCACCGGGTTCACCCGATCGTGCCGCCCCGCGCCGACGTTCTGGGCGACCATCGCGCTCACCGCCGTGCTGATCGCGAAGGCCGGCATCTGGATATAGCTCCAGATCTGCATGAGCGCGCCGTAGGCCGCGGTCGCCATCAGCCCTTCGCGGTTGACCAGCCCGACCATGATCACGCCGGCGGCCGAGGTGATCGCCATTTGCCCGCCCATGGGCACGCCCTTGGCGACGACGTAGGACAGTTCCTTGCGGCGCGGGAACAGGTAGGCCAGTTCCGCGCCTTTCAGCCGGATCGGGATGTCGCGCCAGTAGAGCCAGCCGATCATCGCCGCGGCGCCCGCCAGCATCGCGATCGCGTTGGCCAGCGCCGAGCCGGCGATGCCCAGCCGGGGTGCGGGGCCCAGGCCCAGGATGAGCACCGGGTTGAGCACGGTGCCCAGCAGGGTCACCAGAATCATCGCGTAGAGCGGCGTCCGGGCGTCACCGGCGCCGCGCAGGCTCATCGACACCATCATGGATACCGTGCCGAACGGCATCGTCAGGAACACGATGTCGAGATATTCGCGCGCGGGCTCGTGGATAGCGGCAGGCGTCGAGAGCAGCCTCAGCAGCGGATCGGACAGGAGATAGCCGGCCACGCCGCCGGCCACCGCGATGAAGATGCAGAAGCCTGTCCCGGCGCCGAATACCCGCCGCGCCGCGTCGTAATCGCGCGCGCCGAAATATTGGCCGACCTTGACCGTCGCCGCCATGCCGAAGCCGAAGACGAAGGAGAAGACGAGGAACATGACGATGTTGGCGTTCGCGGTCGCCGCGAGCGCCTTGTCGCCCAGAAGCTGGCCCACCCAGATGGTGTTGATCGTCCCGCCGAGCGTCTGCAGCACGTTGGAGAACAGCGTCGGGATCGAGAACGTGAGCAGGGTGCGCAGGATCGGACCCTGCGTCAGGTCGGCGTGCTGCGCCGGCGCTCTCCCCTGATGCTCAGCCAGGTTATCATTGCTCACGTGCCTCTGGTGTCGCCGAAGAGATGGATATGCAAGCGGTCCGACAGATTAAATCCGTGTTCCGAACAGGTTTCCGCGAGCCATCGGGCGCCGGCGCGCACCGTGTCGCTGTCGCGGCCCTCGGGCATGAGGAAGATGCGTTCGGGCGCGATGGCATGGGCCCGGGCGATGGCTAGGACCTCGTCCACGTCGCCGGGTTCGGCGATAACGAATTTGAACCAGGCGCGCGGCTCGGTGGCCCAGTGGGCGAGTCGTTCGGGCGGCAGCGCGAGGGCCGCGGCGTTGCCGCTGTGCGCCAGCTTCGGACTGACGTTGTATTGCTGGACCAGCGCGTCGAGCGCGGGGGGCGGCGCGACGGTGCCGTTGGTCTCGATCTCGATGCGCATGCCCGGCAGGGCCGCGATCATCCGGGCGAGGGCGGGGGCCTGCAGCAGCGGCTCGCCGCCGGTGACGACGAGCCTGCTGCCCCCCAGCGCGGCGATGCGCGCGGCGGTTTCCTCCTCGCCGAGCGTCATCTGGTTGGCGGCGCGGTCATAGGGCGCGTCGTCGCGGTGCGGCCGGTTGTCGCCGGTGAAGCGCCAGGTGTAGGCGGTGTCGCACCAGACGCAGGCGAGATTGCAGCGCGACAGCCGCACGAAAGTGCAGGGCCGCCCGGCCGAGGCGCCTTCGCCCTGGATCGAGGCGAAGATCTCCGGTTCGCCGGGGGTGGTGGCGGCGAGGACTAGCGGCATGGGGCGGACGGGTGCGCGTGGCCTTCGACAGGCTCAGGCCGAGCGGAATTTGTTGGTGGTTCAAATCCCCGCACCCGCTCAGGCTGAGCTTGTCGAAGCCCACGCACCGACATCACCCCAGCCGCGCCAGCGCCGCCGCGAGGCGTTCCGCTTCGGCGGCGTGGGCGGCGAAGTCGGCGCGGGCCTTCTCGACCGCCTCGGGCTTGGCCTTTTCGACGAAGGCGGGGTTCTCCAGCCGCTTGGCGAGCGAATCGCGCTCCTTTTCGGAGGCGGCCTTCGCCTTTTCCAGCCGCGCCTTCTCGGCGGCGATGTCGATCACGCCTTCGAGCGGGATGACCACGTTGGCGTCGCCGGCGCCGATCTGCATCGCCGCGCCCGCCGGGGCCGCCTCGAACCGGATGGCGTCGAGCCGCGCCAGCCGGTCGATAGCGGCGGCGTTGCGGCCGACGATCGCGCGCGTCGCCGGGCTGGGGTCGGGCAGGTAGGCGTCGAGCCGTGCGCCCGGCGCGATGCCCAGCTCGGCCTTGGCCGTGCGCAGGTTGCCGATCAGCGCGATCAGCCATTCGACTTCGCGCTTGGCTTCGTGGTTCACCTCCACGCCGGGGGCCGGCCACTGCGCCACGATCAGTTCATAGGGCCGCGCGCCGAGCGCGTTCCACAGTTCCTCGGTGACGAAGGGCATGAACGGGTGGAGCATGACCAGGATCTGGTCGAGCACCCAGCCGGCGACGGCCTTTGTCTCCTCGTCGAACGATCCCTTGATCAGCTCGATGTACCAGTCGCAGAACTGGTCCCAGACGAAGTGGTAGATGGCGTTCGCCGCCGCGTCGAAGCGCAGGTCGGCCATGGCCTTGTCCAGCTCGGCCAGCGTTTCCACCACTTCGCCGACGATCCATTTATTGACCGCCGAAGTCGCGGCGGGGGCGGCCACGGAGCGTGAGGCGCCGATGCCATTCGCCTGGCAGAAGCGCGCGGCGTTCCACAGCTTAGTGGCGAAGTTGCGGTATCCCTCGACCCGCTTCTCGTCCATCTTCACGTCGCGGCCCTGGCTTTCCATGGCGGCCATGAAGAAGCGCAGCGCGTCGGCGCCGTACTTGTCGATCAGACCCAGCGGATCGACGACGTTGCCCTTGGACTTGGACATTTTCTGGCCGTCGGCGGCGCGTACGAGGCCGTGCAGGTAGAGCCGCTTCCATGGCACCTCGCCCATGAAGTGCATCCCCTGCATCGCCATGCGCGCGTCCCAGAAGAACAGGATGTCGAAGCCGGAGATCAGCAGGTCGTTGGGGTAGTGGCGGGCGAGGAGAGACGAGTGGGCAAGCCCCTCCCCTTCAGGGGAGGGGTTGGGGTGGGGTTTCGCCCTAATCTCGGCGTTGCGTGGAAGGACGGACCCCACCCCCGGCCCCTCCCCTGAAGGGGAGGGGGGAGTCTCGTCGGGCCAACCCAGCGTCGCGAAGGGCCAGAGCGCTGAGGAGAACCAGGTGTCGAGGACGTCGGAATCGCGCATCAGGCCGATTGAACGATCTTCCGATCCGGTATTGAATGCCCACACCATGGCATGCGTTTCGCTGCTGACGTCGCGAAAGCTTTGTTCTGTGAGGCTAGGATCGAATTTTTGGTAATATGCCAGCGCTAAGCGGCTCGCTTCCTCGAATGTTTCTGCGACAAAATAAGGTTGCGAAGTTCCGGGCATATGGATTTCGGCGTCGAAATCCCAATTTAGCTGCATCTTATCTTGCGCGGGCTTGCTGGCGATGGGCCCATACCACGCCGGAATCCGGTGCCCCCACCACAACTGCCGCGACACGCACCACGGCTGGATGTTCTCCATCCAGTTGAAGAATGTCTTTTCCCAGGACTTGGGCACGATCTCGATCCGCCCGTCGCGCACCGCCTGCATGGGGGGCTGCGCCAGCTTCTCGGCGTCGACGTACCACTGGTCGGTCAGCCAGGGCTCGATCACCACGCCGCCGCGGTCGCCGAAGGGCGTCGCGACCACGCGGTCCTCGACCTGTTCCAGCAGCCCCTCGGCCTCCAGCATCGCGACGACGCGCTTGCGCGCCTCGAAGCGGTCGAGGCCGACGAGTTCGTCGGGGATCAGCCCGTCCGCCGTCTGCACCACGCGCGCTTCGGCATCGAGCATGTTGAGCATTTCGGCGGGCTTGAAGCCGGCGCGCTTGCCCACCTCGAAGTCGTTGAAGTCGTGCCCCGGCGTGATCTTCACCGCGCCCGAGCCCAGCTCGGGATCGGCGTGTTCGTCGGCGACGATGGGCACGCGCCGGCCGGTGATCGGCAACAGCACGTGCTTGCCGATCACCGACTTGTAGCGCTCGTCCTCGCCGTTCACGGCAACGGCCATGTCGGCCAGCATCGTTTCGGGACGGGTGGTGGCGACGACGATGTGGTCGCGCCCGTCGGGCAGCAGCACGCCGTCGGCCAGCGGATAGCGGAAGTGCCAGAAGTGGCCCTGCACCTCGCGCGTCTCCACCTCCAGGTCGGAGATCGCGGTCTTGAGCTTGGGGTCCCAGTTCACCAGCCGCTTGTCGCGGTAGATCAGGCCCTGGTTGTAGAGATCGACGAAGACCTTCACCACCGCACGGGTGAAATGCGGGTCCATGGTGAACTGCTCTCGGCTCCAGTCCATCGAGCAGCCCAGGCGGCGAAGCTGGCGGGTGATCGTGCCGCCGCTTTCCGCCTTCCATTCCCACACCTTGGCGATGAAGTCCTCGCGCGTGTAGTTGGTGCGCTTGTCCTGCTTGGCCTCGAGCTGGCGCTCGACCACCATCTGCGTGGCGATGCCGGCGTGGTCGGTGCCGACCACCCACAGCGCATCCTTGCCGCGCAACCTTTCGTACCGGACCACGACGTCCTGCAGCGTGTTGTCGAGCGCGTGGCCGATGTGCAGCGAGCCGGTCACGTTGGGCGGCGGGTTGACGATGGTGAAGGGCACCGCGTCCGGCCGCTCGGGGCGGAACAGGCCGCTCTCCTCCCAGTGCGCGTACCACTTCGCCTCGATCGCGGCGGGGTCGAAAGTCTTGTCCAGTCGGGTTCCGGTCATGGTCGCGCCTTTGCCAGCGGGGGGCGGGGCGCGCAAGGTTTCGCGCGCCAACCGCCCGCCGCCCGCCATGCACTTGCCGCCGCTGCCGTTTTCGCCCATGAACGCCGCCTGATGCGCGAATGGGCCGACTTCACGACCGAGGCGGAGGAGGGCGGGGCGACCACCATCGCGCTCCGGGGGCCGTTGACGGTGTCCTCGATCGGCCTCGTCGATCGCAGGCTGCGCGAGTTGCACGAGACCATCGCCCGCGTCGACCTGTCCGGCGTCAGCGAGATCGACACGGTCGGCGCCTGGACCGTCTGGCGCGTGGCGCGCGACAACGACGCGGAAATCACCGGCGCCAGCGAAGACGCGGAGCGGCTGATCGCGGCGGTCAGCCAGTCCAGGGGCACCGCCGATATCACGCCGCCGCGGCCGGACCTCATCGAGCGGACGCCGGCGGCGGTGGGCGATCTCGTCGTCGGCTGGGGTAAGGGTTCGGTCGGCGTCGTCGCCTTCCTCGGTGCGCTGGTGATCTCAAGCTGGCATACGATCCGCAAGCCGCGCAAGCTGCGCGGCAAGGCGCTGGTGCGCCAGGTGGAGTTGGTCGGCGTCTCGGCGCTCGGTATCATCGGGTTGATGAGCTTCCTCGTCGGCATCGTCATCGCCCAGCAGGGCGCGGTGCAGCTCAGGCAGTTCGGCGCCGAGTTCTACACGATCAATCTCACCGGCCGTCTCGCCATGCGCGAGCTGGGTGTGCTGATGACCGCGATCATGGTCGCCGGCCGCTCGGGCTCCGCCTTCGCGGCGCAGATCGGCACGATGAAGCTGACCGAAGAGATCGATGCGATGCGCACCATCGGCGTTTCCCCGATGGAGGCTCTGATCATCCCGCGCACTCTGGCGGCGGTGCTGATGATGCCCCTGCTGGGGTTCTATGCGGCGATCGTCGCGATCATCGGCGGCGCCTTCCTGGCGAACTTCACGCTCGACATCCCCTTCTTCACCTTCCTTACGCGCATCCAGGAGGTCGTGCCGTTGCACGATGTCTGGGTCGGCCTCGTCAAGGCGCCGTTCTTCGGCCTGATCATCGCACTTTCCGGCTGCTACCAGGGCATGCAGGTCAAGGCCAATGCCGAGGAGGTCGGTCTCAGGACGACCATGGCCGTGGTCCAGGCGATCTTCATGGTAATCGTGCTCGACGCCTTCTTCGCGGTGTTCTTTACCTACGTGGGGTGGGGATGACCGAGGGCGACCAGATTGCCGAGGAGGTTGCCGAAACGGCCCTGGCCGACGTCGGGACGGTGTTCCGCGGCGCCCATCCGATCGTCGTGGAAGGCCTGCGCAACAGCTTCGGCAGCAACGTCATCCACGAGAACCTGTCGCTCACCGTCAACCGGGGGGAGATCCTGGGCGTGGTTGGCGGCTCGGGCACCGGCAAGTCGGTGCTGATGCGCTCGATCATCGGGCTGCAGATCCCCGATACCGGAACGATCGAGGTGCTGGGCCGTTCGATCATCCATGCCACGGCCGGCGCCAACATCGACATCCGCTCGCGCTGGGGCGTGCTGTTTCAGGGCGGCGCCCTGTTCTCGACGCTGACCGTGGCCGAGAACGTCGAGGTGCCGCTCAAGGAATTCTATCCCGAGATATGCCCGGAGCTGCGCCACGAGATCGCGCGCTTCAAGGTCATGCTGTCCGGCCTGCCCGAGGAGGCGGCGAGCAAGTATCCGGCCGAGCTTTCGGGCGGCATGCGCAAGCGCGCCGGCCTTGCGCGGGCGCTGGCGCTCGATCCCGAGCTGCTGTTCCTCGACGAGCCGACCGCCGGCCTCGACCCGATCGGCGCCGCCGCGTTCGACCGGCTGACCAAGGAACTGCAGGAGACGCTGGGCCTGACGGTGTTCCTGATCACCCATGACCTCGACACGCTCTACGAGATCTGCGATCGCGTGGCGGTGATCGCCGAGAAGCAGGTGATCGCGGTGGGCACGATCCCCGAGTTGCTTGCGCTCGATCATCCGTGGATCCAGGAATATTTCAACGGCCCGCGCGGCAGGGCCGCGCAAGATAGTCAAGCGCGCGGCAGGGCCGCGCAAGATAGTCAGGCTCGCGGCCGGGCCGGGCAGGCACAGGCCGGCAACGTGGACAGGCCGACGGAAAAGGGGGCATAGGCGGGGGCGATGGAAACCAGGGCCAATCACGTCTGGGTCGGCGCGGTCACGCTGGCGCTGCTGGCGCTTCTCGCGGCCTTCGTCGTCTGGATCGCCCGCTGGGGGGAAGGCGACCAGCAGCGCTACGACATCTTCTTCAAGCAGTCGGTCGATGGGCTGGCCCAGGGCTCCAAGGTCTCCTACGCGGGCGTGCCGGTCGGCAAGATCCAGGAGATCGAGCTGTGGAAGAAGGACCCCAGCTTCGTGCGCGTGCGCATCGCCGTGAAGCGCGACGTGCCGATTGTGGTGGGCACGACCGCGACCATCCAGGGCAGCTTCACCGGCACGGCAGACATCCAGCTCGAAGGCGCGGTCAAGGGCGCTCCGCTGATCATCGAGCCAGGCCCCGAGGGCGTGCCGGTGATCCCGACCAAGCAGGGCGGCCTCGGCGCCATCCTCAGCAACGCGCCGCTGCTGCTGGAGCGGCTGGCGACGCTGACCGACCGGCTCAACACGCTGCTGTCCGACGAGAACCAGAGGTCGGTCAAGGGCATCCTCGCCAACACCAACCGGCTGACCGGCGAACTGGCCGACGCCTCGCCGCAGGTGAAGACGACGCTTGCCGAACTTCAGGGCACGCTGCGCCAGGCGACCGCGACGCTGGCGCGCTTTGAAGGTGTCGCGGGACAGGCCGAGACCTTGCTGGGCGACAACGGCAACTCGCTGGCCAGCGACCTGCGCCAGACGTTGCGGGCGGCCAAGGCGGCGGCGGACCAGCTTGGCGCGGCGCTTGGCGACGCGCGGCCGGCGATGCGCCAGCTTTCGGGCTCGACGCTGCCCGAGGCCGAGGCCGCGATCCGCGACTTGCGCGCGACGACGCGGGCCCTGCGCAACGTCACCGAAAAGATCGACGAGCGTGGCGCCGGGGCTCTCGTCGGCGGCAGCAAGTTGCCGGACTACAAGCCATGAAGCGTTTGGCCATGAAGCATTCGACGACGAGCGGGGGAGCGATCGTGCCGGGATATTTCAGATATGCGGGCGCACTCGCGGCGGTGCTGCTGCTGGGCGGCTGCGTCAGCCTTGGCGGCAAGGCGCCCAAGCAGCTCATCGGGCTGACGCCGGAACACGCCGCGCCGGCGGGCGACCTGGGCGGGGCGGCGCTGCGCGACGCGCTGGTCGTGGTCGATCCCGAGACGGACCGGCGGCTCGACGTGCAGCGCGTGCCGGTGCAGGTGGACGGCGCGACGATCGCGTATCTCAAGGACGTAAGCTGGGTGGAGCGCCCGGCGCGGCTGTTCCGCCGCCTGCTGGCCGAGACGATCCGCGCCAGAGGCAAGCGACTGGTGGTCGAAGGGGGCGAGGTTTCCGAAAGCGGCAAGGTCACGCTGGGCGGGCGGCTGCTCGATATGGGCTATGACGCGCGCAGCCGTTCGGTCGTGGTGCGCTTTGACGCACTGCGCAGCGACGGGGCTGGCAACGTCGTCTCGCGGCGCTTCGAGGCGACGGTCGAGGGCGTGGCGCCTAAGGCGGACGCCGTGGCCCCCGCGCTCAACAAGGCGGCGAACGACGTCGCCGGGCAAGTCGCCGACTGGATGGGCTGACGCCGTCCTGGGCCGGGGACCGCTGGCCTCGTCGACACCCAACTCGGTTTACAGAGGTGCAGCCCAGCGCTGGCGGTCCGGGTCAAGCCCGGCGGGACGCTTTATCCATGTCCGTGCTTGCGGCGGGTTTCCCAGCCCTTCTTCGCCGCGGCCGAGCGATCGGCGTGGCTGCGTGCGGCGCTGGCCCGGCCACCCTTGCGCGAGGGCTCCTTGTTCATCGGCTTGCCGCGACCTGAGCCCGCCTTCTTGCCGCCGCCGGTTTCCTTGTTGACCGTGGCCCAGGCGCGGCGCTCGGCCTCCTTGTGGCTGACGCCCCGGTCCTCGTAGCCTTCCTCGATATGCTCTGCCATGCGCTTCTGCTTGTCGGTGTAGCTGCTCTTGTCGCCTCTGGGCATCCTGCGTCTCCTCGAAAGGTGAACGTGCCCCGCAGGCTCAGGGTTCCTCCCGCGCGAGCCGGGCGAAGCGCATGGCGGCGGCGAAAGTGGCGAAGCGGCGCGCGCGGCGCGCCTCGGCTTCGGGGTCCTTGCCCCAAAGGCTGGCTTGCCAATCCTCCTCGAGGTTGGCCGCCGTCCAGAGCGCCTCGGCCTCGGCATCGGGGCTGAGCGCGGCAAGCGCGATCACCAGCGAGGCGGCGAGGCTGGTCAGCGTGTTGAGCGCGGCAAGGGCATGGTCGCTCTCCGCGCCCAGCACCGCTTCCATCCGCGCCAGCGTCGCCGCGGGCTGGGGCCGGTGCATGATGCCGTCGATCCGCTCGAAATGGATGTCCCAGCGTTGCTCGGCCGCGTGGAGCAGCGGTTCCCAGACGTCTTCCTGCCGCTCGCGCAGCGGTTCGTCGGGCTCGGCGCGATAGCAGAGCGTATCGGTGCCGGCATAGGCGACCAGCCCGCGGATCGCATCGGCGCGGTCCGCCGCGATCACGTCGGTGGCGTAGTCGGCCAGGTCGCGCAGCACGAAGCCGGCGGCGTCGATCTCTTCGCCCTGGTCCGCCCACTCCTCGGCCAGCGCCTCGGCCAGCGCGCGTGTCGGCAGCACTTGCGGCTGGCCGCCCACGGTCCTGATGCCGCGCCCGTCGAGCAGGACGCGCCAGCCGCCGTCACCCGGTGACACGGCGACCTGCTTGTAGAAGCGTTTCATGGCGGCGGGCTCTTCCAGCGGCGGGCGAGCACGGTGGGCATGAACAGCGCGTCGATCAACCCGACCACGAACAGCGCGTAGCCCGCTTCCCTGGGCATGTTGATCCGCCCGACGACGATCAGCAGGCCGATGATCACCAGCGCGGCGCCGGCCCAGCGCATCGCCTGGATCGCCATGAAGCGCCGCCGTGCGAGGTTCTCGTCGCTCATCGCAGCAGGCGTTCCTTGAGCTGGGCGGGGCTTTCCGCGACGAATTCGGCGCCGGCGGCAATCAACTCGTGGGGCGCGTGATAGCCCCAGTCGACGCCGATGCCGCGCACGCCGGCGTCGCGCGCCATCTGCATGTCGTAGGCGGTGTCGCCGATCATCACCGCCTCGGCCGGCTCGGCGGCGGCTTCGAACAACGCCGCCTCCAGCATCGCGGGATCGGGCTTGGACGGGTGGTCGTCGGCGGTCTGCAGCGAGACGAAGTGGCGCGTCAGCCCGTGCGAGGCGAGGCAGTGGTCGAGCCCGCGGCGCGACATGCCTGTGGCCACGGCAAGCTGCCAGCCGGCGCCGTGCAGCGCGTCGAGCACCTCGGCGATGCCGGCGAACAGCGGCTGCGACAGTTCGCCCGCCTCGCGCTGGGCGCGGAAGGCGCGCTTGTAGCCGTCGACCAGTTCGCGCTGCAGGTCCTCGTCGATCTCGGGCACGAGCCGCCGCACCGCCTGGGGCAGGCTGAGCCCGACCATGCGGCGCACCATGTGCCGGTCGGGCGCGGGCAGGGTGGCCTCGGCGAAGGCCTCCTCCATCGCCCGGCAGATGCTCGCCTGCCCGTCGATCAGCGTACCGTCGCAGTCGAACACGGCGAGGCGGGTCATCGCGTCTGCCCTCCGGGCTTTGTCGGGCCCCTGCGCGGGGATGTCTTGCGGGCCGGACCCTTGCCCGCCGGCCCGCGCTCGCCCCTGGTACGGCCGCGCCGCTCGCCGCGGCGTTCCTTGCGGTACTGCTTGGCGTGGGCCTTGGCGGCCTGCTTCTTGGCCTCGCGCGGGGCTTCCTTCGGCTCCTCGGGCAAGGCGTCGCCTGTGGCCTCGTCGAAGCCGAGCTGCTCCAGGCCCATGGCGAAATGCTCGGGCAGCGGGGCGGTGACGTCGAGCGGGGCGCCGTCGGGATGGTCGATGATCAGCCGGCGCGCGTGGAGGTGCATCTTGCGGCTGATCGTGCCCGAAAGGAACGCGTCCTGGCCGCCGTACTTGCCGTCGCCGACGATCGGATGGCCGATCGCGGCCATATGCACGCGAAGCTGATGTGTGCGGCCCGTGAGCGGCTGCAGCTCGACCCAGGCGGCGCGGTTGCCGGCGCGGTCGATCACGCGGTAGCGGCTGCGCGCCGACTGGCCGTGCTCGCTCTTGTCGACCATCATCTTCTCGCCGCCGGTACCCGGCTGCTTGGCGAGCGGCAGGTCGATCAGTCCTTCCTCGACCGAAGGCACGCCGACCACCAGCGCCCAGTAGATTTTGCGCGCCGAACGCGTCGAGAAACGCTTCGAGAAGAACGCGGCGCTGCCCGGCGTGCGGGCGACGAGCAGCACGCCCGACGTATCCTTGTCGAGTCGATGGACGAGACGCGGACGGGGGCCGTCCTTTTCCCCTTGGCCAGGCGCGAAAGCGTCGAGCAACTGGTCGACGTGCTCCTTCATGCCGCTGCCGCCCTGCGTGGCGAGGCCCGGTGGTTTGTTAAGCACGATCGCGGCGCGGTCCTGCGTCAGCACCATCGCATCGGCGCGTTCGATCTGTTCCTCGGTCAGCTCGCGGCGTGGGCGAGCGCCCTTCTCGGGCGCCGCGCCGCCGGGGGGCACGCGCAACACCTGGCCGGCGGTCAGCCGATCGGCCGGATCGGCGCGCTTGCCGTCGACGCGGATTTGCCCCGTGCGCGCCCAGCGGCTGACCGTGGCGAAGCCGACCTGCGGCAGATGGCGCTTGAACCAGCGGTCGAGCCGGACGCCGTCGTCGTCGGGCTCGACGGTGAACTGGCGGACCGTCTCGCTCATGCTTTCCTTGCTCATGCCAGCGCCCGCATCAGAAAGAGGCCGCCGAACAGGCCGGCAAAGCTCGCGGCGAGGGACACGGCGACATAGGCTGCCGCCGTGCCGATCGTGCCGCGTTCGACCAGCAGCGCGAATTCCAGGCTGAACGCGGAAAAGGTGGTGAAGCCGCCGAGCACGCCGACGCCCAGCAGTAATCGCCAGCCTTCGCCGTGTGCGTCCAGACGCGCCAGCCAGCCGGCGAGTATCCCCATGGCGAAACTGCCCGCGACGTTGACGGTCAGGGTCGCCCAGGGAAAGGCGCTTGCGGCAACGGGGCCGATCGCGCGCGCCCAGGCGCGGCCGACGAGATAGCGCAGCCACGAGCCGCAAGCGCCGCCGGCGGCGACGTAGAGCGAGGATGCCAGGAGGGAAGGCGGGGTCATCGCACCCGCCTTAGCCGTGGACGGGCCAAGTGGAAAGCGATGCGCGTGCAAACATCGCCCCGGAACCGCCTCGGGCGACGCAACGGGTTGCGTTCCCGCCCGCTCTTTGCTAGCGGCCCGCGGGTTCGAGCCGGTCTTCGTGGATTCGGCTTCGCCCTTCTATTGTTCCATCCAGGGCAATCCCCCGCGTGTCTGCATCGGCGGGGTTCTGGCCTTCGATTTGTGAGGTGTGTCGGTTTATGCAAATTCTCGTCCGCGACAACAATGTCGACCAGGCCCTGCGCGCGCTCAAGAAGAAGCTGCAGCGCGAAGGGGTCTATCGCGAGATGAAGCTGCGCCGCCATTATGAAAAGCCCTCGGAAAAGCGCGCGCGCGAAAAGGCCGCCGCTGTCCGTCGCGCCCGCAAGCTGGAGCGCAAGCGGCTGGAGCGCGACGGCGTCAAGTAAGCTTGCGCGGATTGTCCGCCAAGCACGCTTGAACCCCGCCTTGCGATACGCCATGAGGGCGCGGAATCACGTTCCGCGCCCTTTTGCTGTCTTTCTGGGATAGACCTGATGACCGAGATCACCCGCGTACCTCTCCAGCCGATCGCCAAAGGATCGCTCGGCAAGCTCTGGATCGGCGTTGCCGCCGCGGTGCTGGCCGCCGGCGGAATCGCCTGGGCTGCCTTGCCGCCGCAGGTCGATGTCCAGACGATCGCCAGGGGCGAAGGTCCTGCGCCATCGCTCGATGACGTGGCGGTGATCAACTACAAGGGGACGCTGCGCGACGGAAAGGTCTTCGACCAGGCGCGCGGCGCGGTATTCCCGTTGCAGGGCCTGATCCCGGGCTTCACCAAGGCGCTGCAGCAGATGCAGAGCGGCGGCCGCTATAAGGTGCATATCCCGGCCAAGCTCGCCTACGGCGACAAGGCCACCGGCTCGATCCCGGCGAACAGCGACCTTGATTTCGATATCGAGGTGGTCGCCTTCATGAGCCGCGAGCAGGCTATCCAGCAGATGCAGATGATGCAGCAGATGCAACAATTGCAGCAGGGCGGCGCGCCGGTCCCGCCCGAAGAAGCCGCAGAGGGCGCCCTGCCGCCCCGGTAAGCCCGTTTCGCAACGCCAGTTCTGAAAGCACAGCCATGTCGGTAGATACCGCCACCGTGGCCAAGATCGCCGCACTCGCCCGGATCAAGCTGGGCGAGGACGAGATCGCGGCCATGGTCCCCGAACTCAACGGCATCCTCGCCTGGATCGAACAACTCGGCGAAGTGGACGTCACCGGCATCGAGCCGATGACCGCCGTGATCGAGAATCACCTGCGTTTGCGCGATGACGTGATCGACGCCGATCCGCTGACCGGCGGCAACAAGCGCGACGCCGTCCTGGCCAACGCGCCGGCGGCCGAGCACGGTTTTTTCGGCGTGCCCAAGGTGATCGAATGATGGCGCGGGAGCGAGGTTTGCGCCTCGAAGCCCGCGCGCTGAGGGAAAGGCTGGACGCATGACCGACCTCACCGAATTTGGCGTCACCGACCTCACCGAATTTGGCGTCGCCGCCATTCGCGATGGCGTGGCGAACGGCGACTTCACCGCGGTGGCGGTTGCCGAGGCGTTCAACGCCAATGTCGCCGCCGCGCAGGGCGCGCTTAACGCCTTCATCGTCGCGACGCCTGAAAAGGCGCTCGAAGCCGCGCGCCGGGTCGATGCCGACCGCGCCGCCGGCAAGCCGCTCGGCAAGATGGCCGGCGTGCCCATCGGCATGAAGGACCTTTTCGCCACGCAGGGCGTGCAGACCACCGCGGCGAGCCATATCCTCGAAGGCTTCACGCCTGCCTACGAATCCGCCGTCAGCCAGAAGCTGTGGGACGCGGGCGCGGGCATGCTCGGCAAACTCAACCTCGATCAGTTCGCGATGGGCTCGTCGAACGAGACCAGCCATTTCGGCAACGTCGTGTCGCCTTGGCGGCGCAAGGCCGGCGATAATGCGCCGCTTGCCCCCGGCGGTTCCTCGGGCGGAAGTTCGGCGGCGGTGTCCGCTCGGCTCTGCCCGGCGGCGACCGGCACCGACACCGGCGGCTCGATCCGCCAGCCCGCCGCCTTCACCGGTATCTCGGGCATCAAGCCCACTTACGGCCGTTGCTCGCGCTGGGGCATCGTCGCGTTCGCCAGCTCGCTCGACCAGGCTGGGCCGATGGCGCGCGATGTGCGCGATTGCGCGATCATGCTCGAGGCCATGGCCGGCTTCGATCCCAAGGACGCGACCAGCCTCGACCTGCCGGTGCCTGCCTGGGAAGCCGGGCTGAATGCCGATCTCAGAGGCATGAAAGTCGGCATTCCGCGCGAATACCGCATGGACGGGATGGACGCGGCGGTGGCGAAGTCCTGGGACGAGGGCGTGGCCTGGCTCAGGGACGCCGGTGCCGAGGTGGTAGACATCAGCCTGCCGCACACGCAGTATGCGCTGCCGGCCTACTATATCATCGCGCCCGCCGAAGCCTCATCGAACCTCGCGCGCTATGACGGCGTGCGCTACGGCCTGCGAGACTTGCCCGAGGGCGCCGGCCTGCAGGACATGTACGCCGCCACGCGCGCGGCAGGCTTCGGCGCCGAGGTCAAGCGCCGCATCCTCATCGGCACCTACGTGCTCTCGGCCGGGTTCTACGACGCCTATTACACGCAGGCGCAGAAGGTTCGGACGCTCATTTCGCACGACTTCCGGAACGCCTGGGGACAGTGCGACGTGATCCTGGCGCCGACCACGCCGAGCGCCGCCTTCGCGCTGGGCGAGAAAAGCGCCGATCCGCTCGAGATGTACCTCAACGACGTGTTCTCGGTCCCGGCGAGCCTTGCCGGACTGCCGGCGATGTCGGTGCCGGTAGGCCTCAACGGCGAGGGGCTGCCGCTCGGCCTGCAGATCATCGGCAAGCCGTTCGACGAACAGGCCGTGCTGAACGCCGGCCTGGCGATCGAGCAGCGCGCCGGGTTCACGGCCAGGCCGGAGCGCTGGTGGTAACGATGGCGACCGATTCGTTCGCGGCGTCGGGCCGGCTGCGGCCGCTGCCCCTGCTGATCTTCAGTTCCCGCTGGCTCCAGCTTCCGCTCTACATCGGCCTGATTGCGGCGCAATGCGTCTATGTGTTCCTGTTCCTCAAGGAACTGATCCATCTCGTGCTGCACGCCTGGGAGTTCACCGAGCAGCAGATCATGCTCGTGGTGCTCGGGCTGATCGACGTGGTGATGATCTCCAACCTTCTGGTCATGGTCATCGTCGGCGGCTACGAGACTTTCGTATCGCGGCTGGGCCTGCAGGGGCATCCCGATCAGCCGGAATGGCTCAGCCATGTCAACGCCGGCGTGCTCAAGGTGAAGCTGGCGATGGCGATCATCGGCATTTCCTCGATCCATCTGCTGCGCACGTTCATCGAGGCGGGCATGATGGGGCAGCCGAACGGGCGCGTGACGGAAACCGCGGTGATGTGGCAGACTATCATCCACATGGCCTTCATCGCCTCGGCCATCGGCATCGCGTGGGTGGACCGCATGACACAGGTGAAGCACTGATATGAGCGAATATCGCATCCAGGGCGCAACCGGCGAATGGGAAGTCGTCGTCGGTCTCGAAGTCCACGCGCAGGTCGTTTCGAAGTCCAAGCTGTTCTCGGGCGCGGCGACCGCGTTCGGGGCGGAGCCCAACGCGCAGGTCAGCCTCGTCGACGCGGCGATGCCCGGCATGCTGCCGGTGCCCAACCGCGAATGCATCCGCCAGGCGGTGCGTACCGGCATGGCGATCGACGCGAAGATCAACACATGGTCGCGCTTCGATCGCAAGAACTACTTCTACGCCGATCTGCCGCAGGGCTACCAGATCAGCCAGCTTTACCACCCGCTGGTAGGCGAGGGGCGGATCGAGATCTGCCTCGACGAGAAGGACCCCGAAGGCTCGACCAAGACGATCGGCATCGAGCGCATCCACGTAGAGCAGGATGCAGGCAAGCTGATGCACGACCAGCACCCGACGATGTCCTATGTCGACCTCAACCGCTCGGGCGTGGCGCTGATGGAAATCGTCAGCCGGCCGGACATGCGTTCTCCTGCTGAAGCGGGCGCTTACCTGCGAAAGCTCAGGACGATCCTGCGTTATGTCGGCTCGTGCGACGGCAACATGGAAGAGGGTTCGATGCGCGCCGACGTCAACGTCAGCGTGCGCAAGCCGGGCGAGCCGTTCGGCACGCGGACCGAGACGAAGAATGTCAACTCGGTGCGCTTCGTCATGGCCGTGGTCGAGCAGGAGGCGCGCCGTCAGGTCGACCTGATCGAAGACGGCGGCAGGGTGGTGCAGGAAACCCGGCTCTACGACCCCGATCGCAACGAAACGCGCTCGATGCGGTCGAAGGAAGACGCGCACGACTATCGCTACTTCCCCGATCCCGACCTGCTGCCGCTCGAACTGGAGGACTCGTTCCTTGAGGAATGCCGCGCCAGCCTGCCTGAGCTGCCCGACGCCAAGCGCCACCGTTATGAGACGGTTCTGGGCCTGTCCGCCTACAACGCCAACATCCTCACCGCCGAAGCCGACACTGCGCGCTGGTTCGAGGCGCTGCTGGCGGAAAGCGCCGCGAAGCAGGGTAAGGACGCGGCCGAGGTGGCGAAGCAGGCAGCCAACTGGCTGACATCGGAACTGTTCGGCGCCTTGAATCGTCTTGGCAGGAGTCTCGAAGAATCGCCTGTAAGCCATTCGCAAGCCGCGGAACTTCTTGCGCTGATTGCCGATGGTACGATTTCCAACACGATCGCCAAGCAGGTGTTCGAGAAGATGCTGGAAACCGGTGATGGCGCTGCGGCGATCGTCGAGCGCGAAGGGCTCAAGCAGACTTCCGACACTGGCGCGATCGAGGCCGCCGTCGCCAAGGTCCTCGCCGACAATGCCGACAAGGTCGCGCAGTACAAGGGCGGCAAGGAAGCGCTGTTCGGCTTCTTCGTCGGCCAGACGATGAAGGCGATGCAGGGCAAGGCCAACCCGCAGGTGGTGAACGAACTGCTGAAGAAGGCGCTTGGATGACAGCTCGTTCCAAGCAGCGCTGAGGCCCCGCGCGGGCGGGGCCTCATAGTCGATCGTTCGATCTTCCGGCGGCGGGCCTCAGCCGGCGCGCGTGCCGCTCAGCGCCATGGCGCCGAACATGCCGGCCTTGACGCTGCCGCTGATCGCATCGCCGTCCACGGTGGCGTCGCCTTCCAGCGTCATCGGCATCGGCACTTTCATGTCCATCGTCCAAGTGATCGTGTTGCCGGCGACCTTGCCGTCGGCGATTTCCATCGATCCCATCATGTCACTGGTGACGCTGCCGGTGAAGGCGTCGCCGCTGGGGTTGACGGTGAGCTTGCCCTTCTGGTCCCCCATCGGGGTCTTGATCACGACGTCGTAAGTGCCGGCAACGGACATGGGTTTCCTCCTCCTGTTCCGCCGTCAGTTCTGCCGCGCGGCGCAGCGAAGTCAATCGTCTCGCGCCGCCTGGGGCATTTCGACCGGCGGGGCGATCTCCACCGGGAGGCCGAGGCCCCTGAGCTGCGGTTCAACCAGTTTGCGGTCGCCGACCACCACGAAGGTCAGCTCGTCGGGCTGGAGCCAGGTCCGCGCCATCGTGTCGAGCGTCTTGCCGTCCACTGTGCGCCAGCGGCTGGCGAGCGTGGCATAGTAGTCGTCGGGCCTGCCGAGGAGCTGGTTCGTCAGCATCGCGCCGAGCACATCGCCGTTGGTCTCGAAGCGGTTGGGCAATGCACGAATGTTGCCGTCGGTGACGCGGTTCAACTCCTCGGCATCGACCGGGCGTTGTGCCGGAAAGGCCTTCATGTCGGCGATGATCGCATCGATCGCGGCGCCGGTCCGGTCGGCCTGTACCGGCGCGCCGACCAGCAGCGCGCGCGGGCCGGCGGGGCTGCGGACCACGCTCGACACGCCATAGCTCCAGCCTTTCTCCTCGCGCAGGTCCATGTTGAGCCGCGAGAGGAAGCCGCCGCCGATGACCTCGTTGGCGAGATCGAGCGCTTCCATCCCCGGCGTGCGGCCAGTGAGCGGCAGCACGCGGCCGGCGGCGATCACCGACTGCGGCGAGTTGGGTCGGTCGACGAGGACGATGCGCGGACGCGGCGGGGGAACCGGTGCGGCCAGGTCCTTGACGGGCGGTGGGCCGGCCGGCGCGCGCCAGTCGCCGAAAGCCCTTTCGAGCAGCGGCAGAAGCTGCGCCATGGTGACGTCGCCCACCACGGTGATGCGCGCGAGATCGGGCCGCAGCCACTTGTCATGCGCCGCGCGCAGGGCTTCCGGCGTGAGCGCGGTGAGCGATTGCGCATCGCCCAGGCCATCGCCCGGCTGGCCGTAGGGATGGCTGCCGTAGAGCAGCTTGCCCAGTTGGCGCGTGGCGAGCGCGCGCGGGGTGGACAGGGTCTGCGCCAGCGCGGCGAGCTGCTGGTCGCGCACACGCGCGACTTCGCCGGGCTCGAAAGCCGGGTTGCGCGCCACGTCGGCCATCAACGCCAGCGACGGAGCGAGGTTGGCGGTGAGCGCGGTGAGCGTTACGCCGCTGGTGTCGATGCCGCCGCCGGTGCTGATCGCGGCGCCGAGCCGCTCCTGCTCCTCGGCGATCCGGGTGGCGCTGCGGCTGGTCGTGCCCTCGTCGAGCATCTTGAGCATCAGCGACTGCGTGCCCGGTCGGTCGAGCGCATCGGCCGCATAGCCAGCGTCGAAATCGAGCGAGACGACGACTTTGGGGATGACGGTGCGTCGCGCGAGCGAAACCGGGATACCGTTGGACAGCGCGGCATGCTCGATCGCCGGAACAGCGAGATCGGGCACGGAGGCGACCGCCGGCATGGCGCGCGGGGGGCCAGGCTTCGCTGCCGTTGCCTTGGCCGCCGCCTTGGCCGTCGCGGGCTTTTCCGGCGGGCTCCCGGCTTCGTCGCCCCAGCTGCCCATCGTCTCGCCGCGTTCGGTGCGCTCGCCGGGGACGACTGCCAGCGCGAAGACCGGGCGGCCCAGCCAGCGTTGCAGCGCGGTCCGTACGTCGGCCGGGGTCAATGCGGCGATGCGGGCGAGGTCCCGCTTGTATTGCGCGGGATCGCGCGAATAGAGTTCGCCTTCAGCCAGCGTCGCGCCCTTGCCGAAAAAGCCGCCGACTTCCTCCAGTTGGCCGATCTGGCCTGACAGGATGCTTGTTGCCGCGCGTCGCAATTCGTCCTCGGTGGGGCCTTCGGCGACATATTGCGCGATGAGCTGATCGAACCGGGCTTCTGCCCGGGCACGCTCGACGCCGGGCTTTACGTCCATGCTCGCCGACAGGAAACTGACCTGCTCGAACGGATGCGCGCCCGCGGAAACCGAGACGGCGAGCTGCTCGCCGCGCACCAGCGCGGTGTCGAGGCGCGAGCTGGCAAGGCCGCCGAGGATGTGGAGGCCTACTTGCAGCGCCACCGCGTCGGGGTCGTTGAGCCCGGGCCCGCTCCAGTTGCGGCTGAGGCGAAGCACGGGCACCTGGTCTGTCATCTCGCGCCGGGCGGGGGCCGGAAGCGTCACCGGGCCGGCCTCGACCTGCCGGACCTCGGGCCCTCGTGCGATGTCGCCGAACCACTTTTCCACCAGCGGCCGCGCGGTTTCCGCGTCGATGTCGCCGGCCAGCGCCAGCACCGCGTTGTTCGGGCCATAGTGGTCGCTGAACCACTGCCGCACGTCGCCGAGGCTGGCGGCGTCGAGGTCGGCCATCGAACCGATCGTGGCGTGGCGATAGGGGTGCCCGACGGGGAACAGCCCCTCGCCAACCGCATAGCCGGCAAGGCCGTAGGGCTGATTGTCGCCCTGCCGCTTCTCGTTCTGGACGACGCCCCGCTGCCGGTCGAGCTTGTCCTGGGTCAGCGCGCCGAGCAGGTGGCCCATGCGGTCGCTTTCCATGAATAGCGCGAGGTCGAGCGCGCCCCTGGGCACGGTTTCGACGTAGTTGGTGCGGTCGTACCAGGTGGAGCCGTTGGACGGGGTGGAACCCGCGGCTTCGAGCGGCTTGTCGAAGTTGGATACGTTCTCCGAGCCGCCGAAGAAGATGTGCTCGTAAAGGTGGGCAAAACCGGTCCTGCCGCGCGGCTCGTGCTTCGAGCCGACGCGGTAATAGAGCGTCACGCCGACGATCGGCGCCTTGCGGTCGGTGTGGACGAGTACGGTAAGCCCGTTGGCCAGCGTGAACCGCTCGTAGGGGATGTCGACCGCCTGGACGAGCGCGCTGAGCGGCGCGGGCTCGACCTGGGCGGCGGGCGCGGGTGCGCTGGCGACGGGAGGCTGGCTCGCGCAGGCGGCCAGGGCCAGGGCGAGAACGGGGGCGAACGGGAATCGGCGCATGGGCGACTTGTGGCCCATTCGTCGTCCCGGCGAAAGCGTGTCCTGCGCCGGTCCAGGGGCCGGGACGACGTGCCGGTCAGCCGCGCTGGAAGATCTGCCCGCTGTCGAAGCGGCTGATCTTCCAGTCGCCGTCGGCGTCGCGGCGGCATTCCATGCGCACGTCGGCGACCGCCAGCGGATCGCAGTAGCCGACGAAGGGCGGCTCGCCCACCTTGGCGAAGAATACCAGCAGGAAGCCGACTGTCGCGTGGTCCTCGGCGGTGAAGTCGATGCGATAGTTGCCGTGGACGTGGCGCATCACCGGCGCGCCGCCGGCGGCGGTCAGGCGGTCCCAGCGGTCCTTGTAGAACTGCGCGGTGGCGGCGAGGCCGTCGCGCCACTCGCCGCCGACGAAATACTGCACATCGTCGGTGAGCACGCCCGCTTCGGCCATCTGGAGGCCGCTGTTGGTATCCAGCTCATCGCCCCACTCGTTGATCACCTGCTGGATCGCGGCGACCGCTGCCGCCTGCTCCGCGCTGAATTTCGCCACTTTTGCGTCTCTCCGTTGGTCGTTTGCGTGCCGCGTCATATGCGCAAGGGGGCGGGATGGGAAGCGCTGCAGCGCGCCATGGAGGGAAACGGCAGCCTCTGTTCACCTTCGTACATTTCCGAAGTTCTGGCAAAATCACGAGCGCTTACCATCTAGCCTGCGAAGGCGGTGTGCGGGTCCGAACGCCGCCGTGCGGGAAAAGAAAATCGGGAGAGCATCTTGTGTTGCATAATTGCAACACTATCTCCCGCAGGAACAGGAGGCAGTTCCACCCATGAATCTCGAGAAATTCACCGATCGCGCCAAGGGTTTCCTGCAGAGCGCGCAGACCGTCGCCATCCGCCTGAGCCATCAGCGGATCAGTCCCGAACACATTCTCAAGGCCTTGCTTGAGGACAACGAGGGCATGGCTGCAGGGCTTATTCAGCGTGCCGGGGGAAATCCGCAGTTCGCGGCGCAGGAAGTCGATGCGGCGCTGGCCAAGGTCCCGGCGGTGTCGGGCGGCGGGGCGCAGGCGACGCCCGGGCTCGACAACGATGCCGTGCGCGTGCTCGACCAGGCCGAGCAAATAGCCCAGAAATCAGGCGATTCCTTCGTTACGGTGGAACGCCTGCTGGTCGCGCTGGCGCTTGCCACGACGACGGCGGCGGGCCAGGCGCTGAAGGCGGCGAACGCCTCGCCGCAAGCGCTGGAGGCCGCGATCACCCAGCTTCGCGGCGGCCGCACGGCACAGACAGCGAGCGCCGAAGATACCTATGAGGCGCTCACGAAGTACGCGCGGGACCTTACGGAAGCCGCGCGCGAGGGCAAGCTCGACCCCGTGATCGGCCGTGACGAGGAAATCCGTCGCACCGTCCAGATCCTTGCCCGGCGCACCAAGAACAACCCCGCGCTGATCGGCGAGCCCGGCGTCGGCAAGACCGCGATCGCG
>Ga0172382_10001818_pt1 | contig 36939 bp, 35 predicted proteins | sample Leawel138RmetaG_FD_122245 | JGI IMG/M metagenome (GOLD analysis project Ga0172382, IMG submission 122245) | Leachate microbial communities from a municipal landfill in Southern Ontario, Canada - Leachate well 138R metaG | ecosystem: Engineered > Solid waste > Landfill > Unclassified | place... | reverse complement strand
CGTAATCAGAGTTTCAAGGCGAACTATTCACCCCATTCATGAGGAGCGTTATAACACAGGCTGGCTATAGAAATCCAAATCATCATTTCAGACAACTCGTAAGTTAAATGCTCAAGTTTAAGCACTTAGCATTTGCACCAGCTCCTGTGCGACGGACTTTGGACTCCGACCATCGGTATCAATAATATAATCTGCTATTTCTTCGTACAACGGATGACGTAATTCCATTAGTTCGGTGAGTACTTTGCGAGGATGACCATTATTTAATAAGGGCCTTTTTTTGTCTCTGGAAGTACGGCGTACCTGCTCATCGATAGAGGTCTTTAAATAAATTACCCGACCACGACTTGCCAACGCCTTTCTATTTTCAGGCTTCAGCACGATACCACCACCAGTGGCCAGCAGGACTTTATCGAGCTGCGTCAGCTCATCCAGCATAAGCTGCTCGCGCTCTCTAAAACCAGCCTCGCCTTCCATATCAAAAATCCACCTGATATCCACACCCAAGCGATCCTCAATTTCCTTATCGGTATCTTTAAATTCTAAACGAAGATCGGCGGCCAAGAGCCGCCCAATAGTAGATTTGCCGGCCCCCATAGGGCCGACAAGGAATACATTTGATGATAATTTCATGCTTAACTTAAATAGGCTTAGTCGATCAATGTGTCGGCTAATATTCTAGGCGTAATAAATATTAATGTTTCGGTCTTTTCCTGGGTCACTGAGGTGTTAGTAAACAAACGACCCAAGTAAGGTATATCACCCAAGAAAGGTACCTTCGACTTGGACTGTACATCGACAGTCCTAAAAACGCCACCCAAAACTACAGTTTCGCCATTACCTACTAACACCTGCGTTGTTAACGCAGTAGTATCGATGGTAGGCACAGTGCCGCCATTGCCAGAAGGTACTAGGTCACCAATAGAGTCCTGATTGATTTCCAGCTTCATAATAATCCGGTCATCAGGCGTGATGCTAGGCGTAACCTGTAGCTTCAACACCGCCTCTTTAAAGGAGATAGTGGTCTCACCGTTAGCTGACGACTCCTGATAGGGAATCTCAGAACCCGACTTGATAATAGCTTCTTGCTTATCTCCGGTAATAACCTTGGGTTGGGAAACAATTTCACCACGCCCTTGAGACTCTAATGCATTCAACTCCATCTGCAAGGACACATCATCACTAACAAAACCGATGGCGACACTACCTGTCGGCTTACTAACGCCCAAATCTACGCTAAGAGCATCTGGATTAAGTATCGGGGCAGACAAATCATTGCCCTGCGCGAGATCAAGCTGCGCCTGGGCAACCGAATTAATACTGTCGATAATAGAATTTGTATTACCCCCAAAGTACAGCTGATTTTTATCGCTATTAATGGAGTTAATACCTGACGCACCCCACTTCACCCCTAGCTCTTCATCAAAGTTTGAGTTAGCAATGACAATGCGCGCCTCAACTAAAACCTGACGAACCGGGACATCAAGCAAGCGAACTACCCGACGAAACTCCTGAAGCTTTTGTGCCGTTTCAGTTACTAACAGAGAATTAGTACGCTCATCGACAATTACCGTGCCTCTTGACGACAATAAACTAGCCGTAGACGAAGCATCTTCGCTCCCTTTACCACCACCCGCACTAAACAACTTGTACAGCTCAGTAGCGTCTGCATAGCGAATACGAATGTATTCCGTTTGCAAAGGTGCCAACTCTTCAATTTGCTTGTTATTTTCGATTTCCTGCCGCTCTCTTTCAGCTATCTCTGCGGCAGGAGCTACCAGCAATACATTACCGTTCTGGCGTTTATCAAGCCCTTTAGTTTTCAGCACCAAGTCTAAAGCTTGATCCCAAGGTACATTCTGTAAGCGTAAGGTAATACGGCCAGAAACCGTGTCACTCGCGACTAAATTCAAACTGGTAAAGTCAGCAATTAACTGCAATACCGCCCGCACTTCAATATCCTGAAAGTTCAACGAGAGCTTTTCACCAACGTAGGCAAACTCTTTCTTTTTCAGCTCTTTTTCTTCTGCAGTTAATGGTTTAACGCTCACCACATATTCGTTATCTGTTTGATAAGCCAGGTAATCATAATCACCGGTAGCTTTTAACGAGAATAGCGCCCCGCGACCGCTAGGCTGAGCTTCAACAGATTGCACCGGCGTAGCAAAATCACTGACATCATAGCGACGCTGTAAGCTTTCAGGCAAATAAATGTCTTTAAAGTCGACCTTGATAAAACCGCCTTCCACAAAAACATTAATACCGACTTTGGGGTCTGCCAAATCAATGATCAAGCGCCCCTCACCCGCATCACCTCGCTTAAAATCAACCGAGACAATTTCGTTGCCTTTAGCCGAGGTGTTATCCGCTGTTGCAGATGCTAACGCGGCATTACCTTTAGTGGGCTTCAGATATTCACGAACGCCAGAATCACCAACTTCAACAAACAAACTATTACCTTCGATACGAGTCTGATAGGCCGCCAGCTCGATCAAATTTAAAATAACACGTGTACGACCGCCAGACTCGAGAATCACCGCACTACTGGCATTACCATAAGATAGCGGAAACTTTTTCTGCTTGAGTTTGCTTGCAACGCCATCCAAATCTAAAGCGATACGAGCCGGCTTTTCTACGTTATAGCCCTTGGGCTCAGGTGGAGTACCATCAAAGTCCAAGCGCACTTCAAAGCGGCCTCCTGGCTGCGAACTAAATTCAACATCAGTTAAATTTACCTGGGAAGCAAACGCCATACTTCCAAACAACGCGCACAGCAGTACCGACAAAGTCCGTAATACATGAAGCGGTTTCAGATAACCCCCCCTTAAACTTGAACTCAACTGTCTGTATGCAATTTCCATGGAACTCTCCACTATCACTCTTCTTCTATTGTCTTTAACTTAATGGTTTTTGGTCTTTCGACCCAACCGTCGACACCGTTCGGGACTATTTCAATCACTGAAACATAAGTTTCTGTAGTTTCAATAATGTGCCCATCGTTACGGCCGACATAGTTACCCTTTTTAATCCGATGAACACCGCCATCTTCATCCTGAAGCAACACCCAAAAGCTATTACCTTGAGTCAAGGTCCCAACCATGGTTAACGAGTCTATCGGAAATTGCTCCAAATACTCTTTGGTTCGATTGGCATCTGGCTTAACATTACTCGCCATTCGCAACCGTGTGATTTCTGAAACTTCTACAGGCCGCTCAAACGGGCCACGCATACCTGCGGCGCTATAGGTAAATGCTTTGTAGGCTTTAAATACCGGCAAAGGCTTAATTAAACCTGCGGGGCGAGATTTTTTCTCTGCCATAAAATCATCAAGATCTTGATAGCTATCACCACCACAGCCACTCAGCATCGCTACCGAAGCGAACAAGGAACTAACAAGGAAAAACTTATGCATCATTCCCCTCCAAATCCTTATAACGATAGGTTTTAGCTGTGATCGTCATTATTAACGTCGACGAACTTTTATCCTGCATAATTTTAAAATCGTGCAACGTCACTATTCGTGGCAAACTCGCAACCCCACTCACAAACGTACCTAAATCGTGGTAAGTACCTGTAACTTCAATCTGGATTGGCAGCTCAATATAAAATTCTTCTGCACGCTCATTACCTAAGGTAATGCTGCTTATATTGAGACCACTGGACAGGCCTTTATTCGTAATATCCTCCAGCAAACCCGGCACTTCGGTATCACTGGGTAACTGGCTAACCAGCGCACCAAATGACTCCTCCATCTCTTCCATTTGTTTGCGGTAAGCTACAAGGTTTGCAGCTTGAAAAGCCTTGCGCTCAAACTGCGACTTTAAATCCTGCTCCTTCCGCTGCTCTTTGGCTAAACTCGCTTGCATTTCGGCGATATGGTAAAAATACCCCAACGCCAATACCACCACAAAAACTACAACCCAGGCAATAATCTTAACCGGCATTGGCCAAGAGCCAATATTCTCGACGCTCAACTCATTGATATCGAATTCTTTTAATTCTTGCACGATGTCGCTAAATGCCATCAGTTACTCCTCCTCTAAAACTGAGGGAGTGCTGATTTTAAATGACAAGGTAAACTCACTTGCCTGCTCTCCGTAGTTAGGCTGGGCTTTAACAGCGGTTAAGTTAGGATCCGAAAACCATTCGGACTTATCAACTTTGCGCATTAGGCTTGAAATTCTATTATTTGACTCAGCCACCCCCTTCAATTCGATGGAGTTAACCTTTCTACTCAGATCAGTATAAAAAACACCATCAGGTAAGCTGCGCACCAGCTCGTCAAAAATTCTTACAATAATGGGCCGGTTACCCTGAAGCTCCTGAATGACCTTCATTCGGTCCAGCAGCTCTCGGCGCTTGCGCTCCAACTCATTGATTTCTTTTACTTGTAAATCCAGCTCGCTAATTTGGCTGGTTAGGTAATTATTTCGCCCTTGCTGACTCTCGATTGCACTACTCACGGCTCTATCGGCCAAGACCACAATAGCAAAAGCAATCGCCGCAACAACCCCTAACACCACCAAAAAAGCCTGCTTTAGCTCTTGGCGACGTTCTTCACGCCAGGGTAATAAATTGATATTTGCCATTAGTCAAAACTCCTTAATGCCAAACCGCAGGCAATCATCAATGCAGGAGCGTCATTACTTAATGACATGGCATCAACTTTAGACGCCAGCGACATATTTGCGAAAGGATTAGCCAGCGATGTAGCTGTACCCAGCTTATCATGCACCAACTCAGCCAAGCCCGGCATCGCAGCAACACCACCTGCAAGCACGATGTGATCGACATCATTGTACTGACTGGATGAAAAGAAAAACTGCAAAGACCGTGTCACTTGCTGAACAACCGCATCTTTAAATGGCTCTAACACTTCAGGTTCATAGTCATCAGGCAAACCGCCCTGTTTTTTTGCTAACCCAGCTTCGTCCAGCGATAAACCATAACGCCGCTGAATCTCTTCGGTAAGTTGACGACCACCGAATAGCTGCTCTCTAGTATAAACGGTCTGCCCACCGACCAAGACACTTAAGGTTGTCATCGTAGAACCGATATCAACAATAGCGATAGCACTGTCTTCATCGCAATCAAGGCTTGGCCGAATCAGGTCAAAGGCGCGCTCGATAGCATAGGCTTCCACATCGACTATTTTTGCCGTGATATCCGCCATCTCCAAAGCGTCAACCCGCAGCTCAACATTTTCACGCCGACAAGCCGCCAACAACACCTCTACCTGCTCTGGGCTATTATCTGAGGTCCCTTGCACCTCAAAGTCGATCGCCACCTCATCCAGCGGATAGGGGATATATTGATCGGCCTCAAGGGTGATCTGAGACTCCATATTGTCATCATTGAGGCCGGCGGGCATATCGATCAGCTTGGTAATAACCGCCGACCCAGCCACTGCAACAGCTGCTGTTTTAAGTTTTGTCCGTGAACGCTCGTAGCATTTTTGTATTGATTCAGCAACGCCTTCCAGCTCAACAATGTTCTTTTCCACCACCGCATTGGGTGGCAGGGAGACTACTGCATAGCTCTCCACTTTGAACTGTTGACCACTTTTACTGATCTCAAGTAGCTTTACTGAGGTAGAACTAATGTCTATCCCCAACACGGGCACTGATCTCTTTTTTCCGAATAAACTGCCTAACACAGTAATTTTCCTATTTGCATCCGTAACTTACAGCGAGTTCTTATAAGTTACATTAAATATCACGTATGGGGATTACGCAAATTTATAAATATAAAAAAGTGCTTATAATTTCACACTTTGGCAAACTTAGTTGAAGTAAAGTATTCTTACGCAATTAATACAACTGGAAAAGTATGGCTCACATCACAAATATAACCAGAATCATTTTATGGTTAGCACTATCCAGCCTCACTGGCATCATACTCATTACTGCCAGCGCCTACCTATATCTTAGTCCGACTTTGCCGCCTGTCGAAGAATTAAGGAATGTACAATTACAAACCCCTCTGCGAATCTATACCGCAGACCAGAAGCTTATCGGTGAATTTGGCGAAAAACGCAGAAGCCCCGTAACCTTCAAACAAATTCCGCCATTATTTATCAGCGCAATTTTAGCGGCTGAAGACGACCGCTTTTTCGAACATCATGGCGTAGATATCAAAGGTCTGCTGCGAGCTGCCTCACAGTTATTGACTACCGGCTCTATTCAGACCGGCGGCAGCACCATCACAATGCAAGTTGCAAAAAACTATTTCCTGAGTTTTGAAAAAACTTTTTCTAGGAAATTCAATGAGATACTCCTAGCTCTACAGATTGAACGAGAGCTATCCAAAGAAGAAATCCTAGAGCTTTACGTTAACAAAATATTTTTAGGCAACCGCGCCTACGGCATAGAAGCCGCATCTCAAGTTTATTACGGCAAGACTATTGATCAGCTCGACCTGGCACAACTAGCCATGATCGCAGGCCTACCAAAAGCACCCTCCGCCTATAATCCGCTGGCCAACCCAGCCCGAGCAACCATCCGACGCAACTGGATTTTATCACGAATGCTGGATCTCGATTATATCGACCAAGCTAGCTACGATGCAGCCATCAACAGCCCAATGAATGCCAGCTACCACGGTTCTAAACTGGAGCTTAATGTTCCCTATGTATCAGAGATGGTACGTAAAGACGCACTCGACCGCTATGGACGCGACGCTTATACCGCCGGTTATAAAATATTCACCACCATCAACAGCAAGCTGCAAGCAACAGCCCAACAATCAGTCATTGACGGCCTGCTCGCCTATGACCAACGCCATGGCTATCGTGGCCCCGAGCAGCACATAGAAGCCGAAACCGAAGAACAGAACCGAGCACTATGGCTTGCCACCCTGCGGGACACTCCCACCGCAGGGAACCTGAGCCCAGCCATTGTAACAGCGGTGCAGGAGCAATCCTTCACTGCCTTGCTAGCAGACGGATCTGAAATACTTATTCCCTGGGAAAACGGCCTCAAAGGCAAACGCGCTTATCAAACCGTAGACCGCCGTGGACCAGCACCACAAACGGCCAGCGACTTAGTTGCCATCGGCGACCTGGTACGTTTGGCGCAGCAGCCTGACGAGAGCTGGGCATTTTCCCAGCTGCCCGCCGCACAGGCCGCCTTAGTCTCGCTCGACGCGGGTGACGGGGCTATTCTCAGCTTAGTGGGTGGGTTTGATTTTGATCAAAGCAAGTTCAACCGTATCACTCAAGCCACCCGCCAACCGGGCTCTAACTTCAAACCCTTTATCTATACTGCCGCCCTTGCTAACGGCTTTACCCCCGCCAGCATCATCAACGATGCGCCGATTGTGTTTGACGATGAAGGCATGGAAAGCACCTGGCGGCCAACCAATGATAACGGTAAGTTTTATGGACCGACACGACTACGCTACGGCTTATTTAAATCCCGTAACCTGGTCTCTATTCGATTACTGAGAAGTTTGGGTATATCAACCGCCATTGAATATATAGATCGATTTGGATTCGATCCAAAACAACTCCCCCGAGACCTCTCTCTCGCTCTTGGTAGCCACTCAGTAACCCCCATGCAGATAGTCAGTGGTTACGCCATTATTGCCAATGGTGGTCACCACGTAGATCCATATTTGATTCAACGGATCGAAGACGTCAACGGTAAAGTTGTCTTTGAAGCCAACCCCGACACCGTTTGCCGCGACTGCATGCCCGACCCCGAATCGGCGGATGAAACCACGGAAGAGCTAGCCACCCTGGAAGATATTCTCGGCCAAACTGACCTTCAGGCAACGCCTCCACCACAGGCCAAACGGGTCATCGATGCCCGAGTCGCCTATATCATCGACAGCATGTTGAAAGATGTGGTCCAGAAAGGCACTGCACGCCGTGCACGCAGCCTCGGGCGTCACGACCTGGCAGGCAAGACCGGCACCACCAACGGCCCGACTGACGCTTGGTTCTCCGGCTATGGCGGGGGTGTAGTTACAACAACATGGCTGGGCTTCGACAAAAACAATCTCTTGGGCAGGAATGAATACGGCGGCTCAGCAGCGCTGCCCATTTGGCTTAATTATATGGAAGCAGCCCTGGCTGATCGCCCTGAAACAACACTAAAGCAACCGCCGGGCATTGTTACCGTGAAGATCGACCCAACCACTGGCCTGCTCGCTAGACCCGGGCAAAAAAATGCTATCTTTGAAATCTTTCAGGAAGAGCTAGCACCAACTACCGAGGCTCCAGCCGAAGCGACTGGCGGCGACTCTTCAGCGTTTGAGGACGTATTCGAGGAAGATATTTTTTAGAGCAACTGGCGAGCCAGCATTACAGCTCTCAATAACCAGGTTAATGTTATCTGGACTATTCAGAGCTGCAACTGTCAAATGGCTTCAAGCGCTTCGACCAATTTGCTCACACCAATAATTTCCATCCCCGCCACGCCATTTCTAGGCACGTTAGCCTTGGGCACAATAGCGCGCTTAAAACCATGCTTTGCCGCTTCGTAAATACGCTCTTGGCCGCTGGGCACTGGACGGATTTCACCCGCCAGCCCCACCTCACCAAACACCACTAAATCCTGCGGCAACGGCCTATCTCTAAAACTGGAAACAATCGCCAACAACAATGACAAGTCGGCACTGGTCTCCAGTACTTTTACACCACCTACCACATTAACAAATACATCTTGATCCCCCACCTGCAAACCGCCGTGGCGGTGCAACACCGCCAGCAGCATCGCCAGACGATTCTGATCCAAACCCACCGCCACCCGCCTTGGATTACCCAACGGAGAATCATCAACCAAGGCCTGGATTTCGACTAATAACGGCCGCGTACCCTCCCACACCACCATCACCAAGCTACCAGAGGCCGGCTCTTCTCCACGGGACAAGAAAATAGCCGAAGGGTTTTTTACCTCCTTCAAGCCCTGCTCGGTCATTGCAAACACTCCCAGCTCATTCACCGCGCCAAAGCGATTTTTTTGCCCGCGCAGAGTACGAAAACGACTATCCTCAGAACCTTCCAGCAAAATAGAGCAATCAATCATATGCTCCAGCACCTTTGGTCCGGCGAGACTACCGTCCTTGGTAACATGCCCGACCAAGAACAATACCGTGCCGGTCTGCTTGGCATAACGGGTTAAATAAGCTGCGCACTCTCGCACCTGCGACACACTACCTGGCGCCGAAGTCACATCATCGCTATGCACGACCTGTATCGAGTCCACCACAAGAATCTTGGGCTTGAGCTTTTCGGCTTGCAAACAGATTGCCTCGACATTGGTTTCTGACAGCATTTTCAGCTTATCAGTCGGCAAGCCAAGCCGCTGCGCCCGCATGGCCACCTGCTGTAATGATTCTTCTCCCGTCACATACAAGGCATCCATGGTTTTTGCCAAATGGCACAAGGTCTGCAATAGCAAGGTACTTTTCCCTGCGCCGGGATGACCACCGATCAAAATTGCCGACCCGTGTACCAAGCCGCCACCAAGGACACGATCGAATTCAACTGCACCACTGGGGATTCTAGGTAGCGCCTCTAAGTTAATTTGATCCAGGGTTTGTACTTGCTGGTGATTAGCTGCTCCCGCATAGCCCTGAAACCTGGCCTCCTTTGCAGCCTGCGGTGAAGCTGCTAACCTCACCTCCGATAAGGTATTCCAAGCCCCACAGTCTTTACATTGACCCTGCCAATTGGCATGGTCAGAGCCACAATCATTGCAAACATAGGCAGATTTACGTTTAGCCATGCGGTTTTTCAGTATCCTATAGGTAATTGCTGTCAATAGTTGCGTTAAGTAGTTACGCTCAAGTTAATTGGGCATAATACTAACCAATAACTGTATATATTAACAGTATCTATTTATGCACTGATTGCACTGGTAAACTATTGGGCCAAACCTCTTCAGCACCATGATCAGCAACATCGGCGACCCAAACGCAATGCCCGTAAAACTATGTCATCATTAATTCCAGAGCGCCCCATCGTTATCTCCCCTTCCCTGGCCACCACGATTGGCTTGGAAGAGGCCGTACTGCTACAAGTACTCAACGACGTCAGCACCCTAAGCCCAGCCACTGAAAAAGGCAGCTATCACTGGTTCAAAATTCAGCTGAACGAGCTGCAAAAGTTATTACCCTTTTGGGAACACAGCACATTGCAACGCATTAGCGACAGCCTGAAAGATAAAGGGGTTATTCTGATTGAGTCGCCACCACTGACAAGTTGCGGCCATTTATCCTTCGCGATGAACGAAGCCGTTAGCAACCACGCCGACCACGCCAGAGCTATCCTCAACACCCCAGCGCCTGAGCGGCCAACACATAATACACACCGGGAAGCCAGACAGCGCCCGCCTCTCGCTCAGCGCACCCCCAGCAGGGGCGCGGGCTTGCTACCGAAAAGCTGGTATCCCGACGAAGACTTACTCCAGTTGCTGGCTCTCAACCACAATATTCCTCGCGATTTTGCCCTGCAACAACGGGAGGATTTTGTGCTTTACTGGCATGATCGGCAGCAGGTATCGCACTCTTGGCCGAGTAAATTTCGCCAGCACGTGCTCAAGGAGTGGCGCTTCCACCAAAGCAGGCAAGCAGTGAGTGCCCAGCAGGCCCCGACTAAGGATCTAAGCGCCGACTGGTCACCCAGCCCGGACGCCATGGAAATCCTCAACCGCTCAGAGATCAATCCCGAGTTCATCGCTGACGCCATCCCTGAATTTGTACTTTACTGGCGTGAGCGAGGCGAAGCGCACAGCACCTGGAACTCTAAATTTATTGCCCATATTCGCCGCCAATGGGCCAAATACACCAAAGCGATGGAGCTCGATTATGAACCCCGGGAAATTGCCGCCAATTGGCAACCCAACGAGGACGTGTATGACATCCTGAAATTAGCTACTATTGACATTGATTTCGCGCGCCAGCTAGTACCCGAGTTTGTTTTATTCTGGCGCGACACCAAGCAGATACACCGCTCTTGGAACACCAAATTTTTACAACATGCAAAATACCAGTGGGCAACACGCCACCAAATGGGGCAACACTATGCGGGACAGCAACTCTCTAATCGATCAAGTGACACAGGGCGTAAGAGCACCTTCGACCTCCTCACCGACAGAAGCTGGGCCAAAGACCTGGTCAAAAACGACTAGCCAACCGACGGAAGATCACATCACTGCGATCAACCAGATGTTTACCGAGTTTCAGTTGGCCTACCACAACCAATTCCATCGCGCTTTTTCTGACGATCAAAAAATTGTCATGGCTAAGCAACTGTGGGCAAAAAGCCTCTGCGACCTACCACCGGAGCGCATCATTGCCGGTAGCCGCAGGGCAATCAAGGAGTCCGGCTACCTGCCAACTCTGCACAGCATTAGAAAGTTTTGCGACCCGGATCTAAATGAGCTGGGCTTGCCCGATGCTTATAACGCCTATATCGAAGCCTGCCGCGCTGGCTCACCCAAGATTGAACACCAATGGTCGCACCCGGCCGTTTACCTGGCTGGTAATACCTCGGACTGGTTTTTTCTGGCAAGCAATACCGAAGCCAAAGCATTCCCGGTATTTAAACGCAATTACGAGATCTTGTGCGAGCGGGTGATGGCCGGAGAGCAACTCGATATGCCTATCCACAAAGCGCTACCCGAAACCATCAACCAACCGCTGAGTAACGAAGAACGTAAGGAGCGCCTGCAAACCCTGCGCAAAGAGCTGGATATCTAGCGCTCTTTATCTTGACCCTCAAGGTAACTACCAGGATGGGGAGTTAGCTTTTGCGTGGAGACGCGCTACAATAAGCGCCCAAATAATACCCCTCGATAATTGATAGTTGATTACCTATGTCCGAGTCAGAACCTGGCGGTAGCGCCACTACCAGTAATACCAACGACAGCAATAGCACTCACTTTGGCTACAAGACTGTCGAGCGGGAACAAAAAGCCGGCATGGTTGCTGGTGTATTTCACTCTGTCGCAGCTAAATACGACCTGATGAACGACTTAATGTCCGCCGGCGTACACCGTATATGGAAGCGCTTCACCATCGAATTATCGGGCGTAAGACCGGGCAATCAGGTACTCGATATTGCTGGTGGCACCGGCGATCTGGCGGCAAAATTCAGTAAAATAGTTGGGCCAACCGGACGCGTCGTACTGGCCGACATCAACGAATCCATGCTCCGCGTCGGTCGCGACAAACTGACCGACCGCGGCATCGTTGGCAATATCGAATACGCGCAAGCCAATGCCGAAGCTCTGCCCTTCCCCGACAATACCTTCGACTGCATCACCATTGCCTTTGGTTTGCGCAACGTCACCGATAAAGACGCCGCACTGCGCTCAATGCTGCGAGTATTAAAGCCCGGCGGACGCCTGCTGGTGCTCGAATTTTCCAAGCCGCGCAACGAATTACTGAGCAAGGCCTACGATGCCTACTCGTTTAAATTACTACCGCTGATGGGCAAAATCATCACCGATGACGCCGACAGCTATCGCTACCTTGCGGAAAGCATCCGTATGCACCCCGATCAAGATACCTTAAAAACCATGATGGTCGATGCCGGCTTTGCCCGTTGCGAATACCACAATATGACCGGTGGCGTGGTCGCCGTGCACAAAGGCTTGAAACCTTGATTATTAGTAACACCCTACACACTGCTGCCATCGCCGGGCTGGAAACAGTCATTAATAAAGCGCTGCTGCGCGATCCGTCAACGCTGAACAAACTGCGCACACTGCACAACCATGTGTTTGCCCTGCACTGCACCTCGCCAGCATTAGACCTGTATTTAATCCCTGGGGATGGCGACGTCCGCCTCTGCGGCGTGTATACCGCCAAAGCCGATACGGCACTTTCTGGCAGCGCCCAGCAATTTGCCAAATTAGCGACCGCAGCCGATCCCGCCAGCGCGTTAATCAATGGTGAGCTGGAGTTACACGGCGACAGTCAAGCCCTTATCAGCCTGCAAAAAATTCTCAAACAATTAGACATCGATTGGGAAGCACCGCTGGCAGAACTATTTGGCGATATCATCGGCCACCAGCTAGGCCAAGGTATTCGTAAAACCGCCAGCTTTGGGCTACAAGCACTTAAAGGTCTAAAACGGCAATTCGACGACTACCTTATCGAAGAAAGTGATTTACTCCCACCACGCTGGCAGGCTGAAAAATTCTATAACGACGTTGATCAGCTAGCGATGCGCAGTGAGCGCCTGCAAGCCCAACTCGACCGACTCAAACAGCGGCTGAACAGCTAGAGGTCTATGTGTCCCGTATTCAACGTTTGACCAAAATAGCTTTAACCACGCTGCGCTACCGACTCGACACCTTTATCGATTACAACCAACTGCCCACTGGTGTTGGCACCTTATTACGCTTCGCGCCCTGGCGCTTATTACCGGCACCGTCACAGCCCCGCGGCGAGCGCCTGCGTTTAACACTGGAGGCATTGGGACCAATTTTCGTCAAATTCGGCCAAATACTCTCTACTCGTCGTGATTTACTACCCGACGATATCATCGACGAGCTGGCCAAACTGCAGGACCAGGTACCTCCCTTTCCCTCGCAACAAGCTGTCGAAATTATCGAGCAAGCATTAAAACAACCCGTCAGCACACTGTTTGCCAAATTCGACACTGAACCCATGGCTTCCGCCTCCATCGCTCAGGTCCATGCGGCGACGTTACATAGCGGTGAAGATGTGGTGGTCAAAGTAGTGCGACCAGGCATTGAAAAAACCATTCGCCAAGACATTAAACTGCTTTTTGTTATCGCCAGATTAATTGCCAAATACCTACCCGACGGCCGACGGCTGCGACCAGTAGAGGTGGTCGACGACTACCAGCACACCATCCTCGACGAACTGGATTTACAGCGTGAAGGCGCGAACACCTCACAACTGCGCCGCAACTTTGAGCACTCAGCACTGCTGTACATCCCCGAAATTTACTGGGATTACAGCAATCGCCAGGTACTCACTATGGAGCGCATCCATGGTATTCCCGTCACCGATGTAGCTGCCTTGGAAGCCCAACACACCAATATGAAAGCCCTCGCCGAAACCGGTGTTGAGATTTTCTTCACCCAGGTGTTTCGTGACAGTTTCTTCCATGCCGACATGCACCCGGGCAACATCTTTGTGTCGCGACAACACCCAGAATCACCGCAATACATTGCTATCGACTGCGCTATCATTGGCAGCCTTAGTGATTCTGACCAGTATTATTTAGCCCGCAACCTGCTGGCTATTTTTCAACGCGACTACCGACTGGTAGCACAGCTACACGTAGAGTGTGGCTGGGTACCCCCAACCACCCGCGTGAACGAATTTGAATCCGCTATACGCAGTGCCTGTGAGCCTATTTTTGATAAACCTTTAGGAGAGATTTCCTTCGGGCAGTTATTGCTATACCTATTTCAAACCGCTCGTCGCTTTGATATGGAAGTACAACCATCACTAGTGTTATTACAGAAAACCCTGCTCAATGTAGAAGGCCTTGGTCGCGACCTATACCCCAACCTTAACCTGTGGGACACCGCTCAACCTTTTTTAAAACAGTGGCTGAAAGATCGCTATGCACCCAGTGGCCTTTACAAGCGCATCAGCAAGCAGCTACCCGCTTGGTTGGAGCAGCTACCACACTTCCCTGAAGTACTGATGGAAAGCCTGCAACACGGCACTCAACAACAAAATGTTAACCAGCAACAACAGCGCGAACTCGACCAGCTGCGGCAACAGTTCCAGCAGCAGCACCGACGTACTAACACCGTCACCATTGCACTCGTGCTACTACTTGCAGCCGCCAGCCCCTGGCTGCAACTCGATATTCAATCACTCCCCTCTACCAGCTGGGCGTTGATATTGGTAGCCGGTCTACTATGGCTGCGACGCTAAACAGTATCTCAAGCATTTGCATCTATGGCATAATAATGACCACAACCAACCCGTCAGCATCGATAAAGCATACATAGACAAGATGACCAAAACCAACAGCACCCCACTGCTCGAGCAAGATTTTTTAGCACAGCTACGCTGGAACAGTGATGGCCTAATACCCGCTATTGCTCAGGACTATCAGACTAATGAAATACTGATGATGGCCTGGATGAACCCGGAGTCACTCGCTCTCACCGTTGCCGAGCAACGCGCCATTTACTGGTCGCGCTCACGGCAGAAGCTCTGGCGCAAAGGCGAAGAGTCCGGTCACGTGCAAACCATCAAAGAAATTCGTCTTGATTGTGACGAAGACGTGATCATCTTAAAAGTTGCACAACTCGGCGGCATAGCCTGTCATACTGGACGACGCAGCTGCTTTTATCGTCGCTTAGACAATGGCGTATGGCAAACTGTAGAGCAAGTCATTAAAGACCCAAATGACATTTACACGAAGTAAGCCTTACTAAATAACACCACCATACCAATACCAGAAGCCAGCACTATGAGCGATGTACTACAACAACTAGCAACCATACTGGAGCAGCGCAAGCTCAATGCTGACCCCGACTCCTCTTATGTAGCCAGTTTGCACCATAAAGGCTTGAACAAAATATTGGAAAAAGTGGGTGAAGAAGCCACCGAAACCATCCTCGCCGCCAAAGATGCACAACACAGCGGTGATAATAAAGAGCTTATCTACGAAACTGCGGATTTATGGTTTCATTCACTGGTCATGCTGTCACACTTAGGCGAAAACGGCGAAGCCGTGTTGCAAGAGTTGGCCCGTCGCTTTGACATGTCGGGGCTTGACGAAAAAGCCTCACGAAAATAACGTACTAGCAACCGATAATTCAATAAACAATCCGGAGAATAACCATGGGATTAGGCGGCATTAGCATTTGGCAACTGCTCATCATTTTGGCCATTGTGGTCATGCTTTTTGGCACCAAACGCCTACGTAATATCGGCGGTGATTTAGGCGAAGCGATTAAAGGCTTTCGCAATAGCATGAGCAATGACAACAAGAGTGACGACGAGAGTAAAACCGCCCCCGAAGACGAGACCGCTGACGAAGATAACAACGCCAAAAAATCTAATGAACTCAAATAGCATCACGCATCATGTTTGATATCGGATTTTTGGAACTGATTATTATCGGTATTGTCGCTCTGTTAGTGATGGGCCCAGAGCGTTTACCTGGCGCGGTGCGAACCAGCATGCGCTGGATTTCAAAATTACGCAGCAGTTTTCAGCAGATCAAGGCCGAAGTTGAGCGCGAAGTCGGTGTCGATGAAATGCGTCAGCAAATACATAACGACGCCATTATGCAAAACCTGGAAAAAACTAAAAAAGACCTTGAGAGCGGCCTGCAACAAACCACCAACACGCTAAAATCCGACCTTGATAAATTACAATACGACGTCAGCGATATTGTAGAGGCCAATAGCGTAGAGCGCAGCAGCAAAACACCCAACTCTGACAGTAAAGAGCCTGCTACCAAGTCATGACCTACAAAAAAAACGAACAATCCATCCATGACAATGCACAACCCCTTATCACTCATCTGACCGAGCTTCGCGACCGTTTGCTGCGCTGCATCATAGCTATCTTTGCAGTTTTTTTGTGTTTATTTTATTTCTCTAACGATATTTATTATTTCGTCTCAGAACCACTGCGCAGCCTATTACCCGAAGGCACCAGCATGATAGCCACCGACGTCGCCTCGCCATTTCTAACACCATTTAAGCTAACCCTGATTGTCAGTGTCATTATCGCCATGCCAATGGTGCTTTATCAGGCATGGAGCTTTATTGCGCCAGGCATGTATCAATCAGAAAAACGTATTGCTATCCCGCTATTAATCTCCAGCATCATATTATTTTATGCGGGTTTGGCGTTTGCCTATTACGTGGTATTTCCACTGGTATTTGGTTTTTTTAGCACCATTGGCCCTGAAGGCGTAAACTACACTCCCGACATTTCGAGCTTCCTCGATACCGTCTTAAAGCTATTTTTTGCGTTTGGCATCGCCTTTGAAATCCCTATCGCCACCGTATTACTGGTGTGGGCTGGCGTTACCACCCCACAAACCCTCGCAGAAAAGCGACCTTATATTATCGTTGCTTGTTTTGTTTTTGGCATGCTGCTAACGCCGCCGGATATCATTTCCCAGGCATTGCTTGCCATCCCCATGTGGTTCTTATTTGAATTAGGTATAATTTTCGCTCGCCTAATCAAATCATCAAAAACTGACATCGATGATGAAATAACAAACGGCGGCTAAGCATTCCCAGCTATAGAAGTGAGAAAGAATATCTTAGCTAGCAGCTGTTGCCAGTTTAGACTGACATTCAACCCTTTTTCAGCTAGGCTATACCCCCATATACAAAGGGCGATATCCGCCTACATCATTATTTTAGCCTAGCGCATTACTGGTACTTATTGGCATGTTAGACAACAGCACTCTCTCTCAGCTCAAACAGTTAAAACAAGAAATAGTGGATAGCAAAGAATATGCTGAAGGCATAGTCAAAGGCACCCAGCGTAAATTTGGCTTTATTGTCCTAGATGACGGCCGAGAAATTTATTTAAATCCCGAGGAAATGCAAAAAGTTCTACCGGGTGATCGAGTTAAAATCCTGATTGTTACCGAACAGGATAAAACCAAAAATAAAGACAGCAAGGCCAAAACCAGCGCCGCCCTACAAGCTCTGCTGCATTCGCCATTAAACGAATTTACCGGCCGCTATATTATTAAAGGCCAAGGGCACTTTGTAGAACCAGACCTCCCCTATTTAAACCGCTGGATTTTTATCCCTCCAGCAGCCCGGCAAAACGCCCAAGCCGGTGATTACGTCCGCTGTAAAATCAGCCGCCACCCCTACCCTAAAGCAAAACCACAAGCCAAAATTCTTGAAGTAATCGGTGCCGCAGAGCAAATAGGTATTGAAGCTGATTACGTCATCAGTAAATTTCAGCTGGCCCCAGAGTGGCCAGACAACTGGCAAGACAGTTTATTATCATTAGATACAGCTGACCGCACTGACCTAACTGCCACCAGCTTTATCACCATTGATGCCGCCAGCACCCAGGATATGGATGACGCGCTGTACGCTCAGCCCACCGAAAAAGGCTGGCAATTACAGGTAGCTATTGCCGATCCCAGCGCACTTATTGCCCCAGACTCGACCTTAGATAAACTCGCCAAGCAACGCGCCACCTCATCGTATTTACCCGGTAAAGCAATAGCCATGCTGCCCGAAGAGCTGGCAAACAACCTGTGTTCACTAACACCAGACCAAGTTCGCGCTGCGCTAATCTGCCAAATAGATATCCTAAAAGACGGCAGTATTGAGAGTTTTAAATTTTTTGAAGCGATAATCCGCTCCCACGGCAAGCTAACTTATAATGATGTCAGTGCATTTTTAGACCCAGCTACAAGCTCCCCCACCTCTTGTAGCCCTCACAGCACCACATTATCAGCCTTGCACGCATTGAGTAACGCCCTGCTGGAAAACCGGACGGAATGCAATTTAGTCATCCCTAATCGTCAAGATTACCGCATGATACTGAATGCTCAACGCAAACTAGAGCGCATCGAGCTACAACACAAAAACTGCGCCAACCAGCTAGTCGAAGAGTGCATGATTGCCGCTAATCGCTGCGCGGCAGAAATACTAGGCGAACAAGGCGTTTTTATCAGTCACCCAGGCTTTCGCCCAGAGCGATTAGCTGATGTACGCAAGCTGGCTGAGGAACAACTCGGACTAACGGATATTGATTTCTCCACTCCGGATGGCTACCGTCAGTTAATGAAAAGTATTGATGACGACGCACTGGAGTTTCCTTTACGCGCAGTGCTGAGTCGCCTACTAGCACGCAGCCGACTCAGCACCCAGCGCCTCCCGCATCAAGGCATGGGGCTAAGCGCTTACACCACCTTTACCTCGCCCATCCGTAAATACAGTGATCTTGTCGTCCACCGCCTGATCAAGGCTAAACTGCAAACAGCTGCTACAGAGCACACACCAGCCTGTAGCGAGGATGATCTAGCCATTATCCAGCAAGGGCAGGATAACGCCCGCCAAGCCCGCATGCAGATGGAGCAATGGTTAAAATGTGACTTTATACAACCCATGATAGGCCAACAACTGAGCGGCCATGTCTCTCAAATCAATAGTAACGGCTTTACTGTCAGACTAGACCAGTATTTAATCGAAGGATTTGTAGAGACTCGCCTATTAAACGACAAGTACAGCTTTGACCCAATGCGTTTGCGTCTAAGCAGCAAAAACCTAACGATTGAATTGGAACAGGCAATAGACGTGATCATCAAAGACGTTGACAGCAACCGGCGCAGCATTAGCTTTACCCTACCTGCAGCCGTTACCAGCCCCAAGGAAACCGTCCAGACTAAAACCGCCCAAGTCAGTTAACGCCGGTTTTGTCCTCTAAACGCCTGCAGCTGCTGTTTACGTTTCAACCGCTTATGCTGCAAGCGTAAATCCACCTGGCACATACTACAATTATCGCTATAGCTCTGCTCATGCCCACAACGAGGGCAGCTAATCAGCTCTCGCAGAGCTTGCGTATTGTTATTTAAGGTTGCTGCAGCCGCCCCCCTTTTAGCTTGAGCGGCTGCGGGGCTACTTGTAGCAGCTACCACGGGTGCTGGCTTGGCTGACACCGCTTTGGGTGCTGAAGCTTTAGATACCGGCGCTTGGTGGGTAATCGGAGTTTTAGTTGGCTGATTTTTAGTGATTGCCGGCTTACTGATAGTCACTGCCGCCAAAGCGCCTGCTTTAGCCAACGCAGCGCGCATCTTCAGTGCCTGCCCCTTTTCAAGGTCGCGCCTAATTGCAACCGGTTTTCCCGAAAATAGCTTTTCCAGCTGCTCTTCTTTTAATTTGAATAACTTACCCACATTGTTCTTAACCTGGGCTAACTCAAAACCACTGGCTACTTTCCCTGTGACTACAACGCTGTAAGCGTCAGACATAACACACCTCTTATGCATTAAGCTTTTATTGTTTTTAATCGATAGCTATAAAGGGCAAAGATAATAACGGGGTCGCAGCCAAATTGACAAGTCATACGCCATATTTACCCCCTACCTCATAGAGATAAAGCCTAGTAGGTCACAGCGACAAGCATATTTAGGGGGAGTGCGGGGCTCACCCGAACAGCTATTGAGCTTAATTTTGACTCTTTTTATATATTTTCGCTCAAAGAATGATTATTTATTACCCATAAAACCAATAAGCAACCGCGATAGCCGTAGCAATACCTACAATATCTGCCGTCAAACCACACGCCAACGCATGACGACCATGACGAATACCCACACTGCCGAAATACACTGCCAGGACGTAAAACGTAGTTTCGGTAGAGCCTTGGATGGTGGCCGCAAGCAAGCCCTGAAAAGAATCAACACCATAACTATTCATGGTCTCGACCATCATTGCCCTCGCACCAGAGCCGCTCAGGGGCTTCATCAAAGCAGTGGGCAAAGCGTCGACAAAACGCGTATCCATACCTAATAAACTCACCCCATCGCGCACTAAATGAAGCAGGATATCCAAAGCACCACTGGCACGAAAAATACCAATCGCCACCAACATCGCTAGTAAAAAAGGAATTATATCGATAGCCACCTGAAAACCTTTTTTAGCGCCATCAATAAAAGTTTCATACACATTAATGTGCTTAAAATGTGCCGTCAGCAAAAACAGCATAATCAAACCAAAGATCATTAAGTTGCTGATCAAGCTAGACTGCTGCTGCAATTGCGTTACACCAAGACTAGAAAAATAAGCCACCAGCGCCAGTAATGCCCCCATCATTAAGCTTAAATAAGCCAGCACCACAGTATCGACTAATTTTAATTTTTGTACCCAGGCAGTGACTAACAACCCCGCCAAGGTTGAGCAGCTCGTGGCAATCAAAATAGGAATAAAAACCAGCGCCGGATCAGCTGCACCCAGCTGCGCACGATAGAGTAAAACCGTGATAGGAAACAGGGTGACCGAGGAGGTGTTGAGCACCAAAAAAAGAATTTGGGCATTGGTCGCAGTATCGGGATTAGGGTTTAAACTTTGTAAATCCTGCATCGCCTTTAACCCCAAAGGCGTTGCTGCATTATCCAGCCCTAAAACATTGGCAGATAAATTTAATGTCATCGAGCCTATAGCAGGATGCCCCTTAGGTACCTCTGGCATTAAACGGGCAAACAGCGGTGATAGCGCGTTAGCCAGCTTGGCCAATAAACCGCTGGCCTCCCCCAGAGCAGCAATACCCAACCACAGGCTTAATACCCCCACCAAGCCAATCGCCAGCTCTACGGATAAGGCCGCCATATCAAAGCTGGCTTTAACCATACGCTGAAACACGTCGCCATCGCCTACACCCAGCCACTGATAAAGCGCTGAAAAAAGCCCAAGCACAAAAAAACCAAGCCAGATGCGATGCAACATAAATAGCTTATTGCCCGTATTTAATTATTGAAGCTCACTACAGCTTGTAAATAGTGTATAGCGCCGCGCGGTTAAAACGGCGCATGACCCGGCGTACGGGGGTAAGGGATGACATCACGAATATTATCCATACCGGTAACATAGCTGATCAAACGCTCAAACCCCAAGCCAAAACCAGCATGCGGCACAGTGCCATAACGCCGCAAATCCCGGTACCAGGCTAAATCCTCCCCAATACCCTGCGCTAACATGCGGGCATCAAGCAGATCCAACCGCTCTTCGCGCTGGCTACCGCCGATAATTTCGCCAATGCCCGGTGCCAATACATCCATTGCTGCCACGGTTTTTTCATCATCATTCATGCGCATATAAAAAGCTTTAATATCTTTGGGGTAATTCATCACAATAATCGGCGCACCAACGTGCTCTTCACACAGATAGCGCTCATGCTCAGACTGCAAGTCCAAGCCCCACTTCACTGGGTATTCAAATTTTTTCTTGGCTTTTTCTAAAATACTAACGGCCTCGGTGTAATCCATACGCACAAAGCTTTGTTGCGCTACCGCCTGCAAACGAGCCAGACAGGTATTGTCGACAAACTGATCAAAAAAGGCCAAATCATCGCCACACTTATCGAGCACTGCTGTAAATAAATATTTTAAAAAGTCTTCCGCCAGAGCGGCATCATCATTGAGATCAGCAAAGGCAATCTCCGGCTCTATCATCCAAAACTCAGCTAAATGCCTACTGGTGTTAGAGTTTTCAGCACGGAACGTCGGGCCGAAAGTATAAACCTTGGACATTGCCAAACAGTACGCCTCAGCGTTTAGCTGCCCCGAAACCGTCAGAAACGACTCTGCACCAAAAAAATCCTGAGAAAAATCGACTTGACCATTTGCGGTTCTCGGCAGATTAGCCAGATCCAGGGTGCTGATACGAAACATCTCACCGGCCCCTTCACAATCACTGGCGGTAATAATCGGTGTATTAATCCACTGAAAGCCTCGGTCAAAAAAGTAGTTATGTACCGCATTAGCCAAGACCGTGCGCACGCGGGTAATAGCGCCAAAGGTATTAGTACGGGGACGCAGGTGCGCAATGCTACGCAGGTATTCAAAACTATGGCGTTTTTTAGCCACCGGATAGGTCTCTGGGTCATCGACCCAGCCAATCACTTCCATGCAGCCAGCCTGTATCTCAAAGGATTGCCCCTTACCTTGAGATTCCACCAACATCCCAGTGGCTTGGACAGAGCACCCAGCACCTGCATGTAATAACTCTGTTTGATAGTTCTCAAGCTCAGCGGGTACTACTGCCTGAATAGCATCAAAACAGCTACCATCATGAATGGCAAAAAAAGAAATCCCCGCCTTAGAGTCCCGACGGCTGCGCACCCAGCCCTGTACGGTGACTTCCGTGCCTGTGGCTATTGCTCCTGAAAGTAATTGCTTTATGGATGTTGCCGACATGAACTATTTTCTCCGTACTAACCAGTGATGGACTGCCATTCTATTGGGATAAAAACATAGCTCAAGCAAAATTGATACTGCCAGCCTCCTTTTCCTAATAAACCACCCATTGACTCCAGCACTGGCTAAATTGTCACCAGCGTACAACTGATAAATTGATTAGCCACAGCCCAAAAGTTCGTCTCTTTGCCCTTTACCTGCTCCATCGGCTGGTAAAAATATCAATCTATGCTTGAATTAACACCCTAATGTGATGGAACAATACATCCAATTAACAACCTGATTTTATCGGCAGACAATGAAAAAAATTCTAATCGTTGAAGATAGCTCTACCGTTACCAAAATCCTTAAGCATTTGCTCAAGCAGCATCCAAATATCCATCCGATATTTGCCGCCAGCCTAGCTGAAGGGGAAGCCCTATACCTGCAGCATCAGCAAGATATTTTTGCCGGTATTATTGATTTAAACTTACCCGATGCACCCAATGGAGAGATGGTCGACTATTTGCTGAAACAGAGCCTGCCCGTCATTGTGTTAACCGCTAATTATCAGGAAGAAAAGCGTACCGCACTACTGGATAAAGGCATTGTGGACTATATTATCAAAGAGAGTCGCTACTCGTATAATTACGCACTCAACCTTATTCGGCGCTTAGAACTTAATCAAAACATCAAAATCCTAGTCGCAGAGGACTCGCTGCCAGCTCGAAAGTTTATTAAATCTTTACTCCAGAAACATCTATATCAGGTACTAGAATCAACCAATGGTATAGAGGCACTGGAAGCCCTCAAACAAAACCCAGACATCAAGTTATTAATTACCGATTACCACATGCCTGAAATGGATGGTTTTGAACTGGTTCGCACCATACGGCAAAACGTCGATAAATCTGATTTGGTTATTATTGGTTTATCAGGTGAAGGCAAGGGCTCACTCTCGGCTAAATTTATAAAAAACGGCGCCAACGACTTCTTACAAAAACCGTTTTTCCACGAAGAACTGTACTGTCGTGTGATGCATAATATTGAAGAGCTCGAACTGATCGAGCAGATTCGCAATGCAGCCAATACCGATTACATGACCAACTTGAGTAACCGTCGTTATTTTTTTGAGAAAGGTCAGGTAATACACGCCAACGCTATAAAGAATAACACGCCTTTGGCAATCGCCATTATTGATATCGATCGCTTTAAAGTAGTTAATGATGATTACGGCCATGAAGCTGGCGATAAAGTTTTAGTTTTTATAGCTGAAGAGCTAAAACAAGCTTTTTCACGCTTTACTCTGGCCCGTATTGGTGGCGAAGAGTTTGCTATTATCATGCCAGGCCTGAGTAACGAGCAGGCATTTATTCTGCTAGACAGTTTTCGCGCCCTAATTGCCAAGATGGCTATTGACGTTAACACTAAAAATGATAATTTCCTAAATATCTCGATCAGTGTTGGCGTCACCAATTACAAACATGAAACCCTTGAGCAACAGCTTAACTACGCCGACCAGCTACTCTACCGCGCCAAAGACGCCGGTTACAATATGGTATTAGGCGATGAGGATATTGACGAGTAAACTCCACCGTGACTAGTACCAATAATATGATTATTTAGCACCCATGATGAGTGACCTTATATAATGCTGAAAGATAAATTTGTCGCTCATCGTGGCTGGCAAAGCAACTACCCGGAGAACACCCTCATCGGCATTCAAGCGGCGATATCCGCTGGAGCCAGGCATGTTGAAATTGATATTCAACTCAGCTCCGACCATATCCCTATACTCTGCCATGACCATAAATTACAACGGCTATGCAATAGCCCGCTTAACATCAATAAATGCACTCAGGCACAGCTGCAAGTTTTGTCAGTCTATGAGCCAGGGCGTCTAGGGGATAAATTTATTGGCACACCGCTAGCGACACTGGAAGACTGTATTAAATTAATTGCACAACACCCTGATGTCACATTATATGTAGAAATAAAACGCCAGTCCCTGCGTACATTTGGCCATGCAGCCATCCTTGCAGCGGTAACGCCGCTACTAGAAAAAATTTCTTCACAGAGCTTCATTATCAGCTTTGATATTGAAATATTACAACAATTTAAACATAAGCAATGGCAAAAAATCGCACCAGTTCTTTCCAGCTGGAAGCAAGCTTTTAGTAAAAAGATTATCGACTTATCCCCTCCCTTACTCTTTTGTGACATTGATTTATTAGCTGGAAAAAATCTAACCGAGCTTCCTTACCCCTGTGCCATTTATGAGGTTGATGATTACCAGCAAGCCGTAGCACTAGTCGATCAAGGTGCAGCACTGATAGAAACCTTTGCCGTAGGCGAAATGATTACGCTGGACCAGCGTATGCATCGGCTCTGAACCTTCAACTCACACCTTGATTTTAAACAAAGCAGTAAAAAAGAAGCGCAAAAAATGAAATTTGATGTTGAAGTGGCTGTTATTGGTGGTGGTATACAAGGCGCCGGCGTTGCTCAAGCAGCCAGTGCTGCTGGCTTCAGCACCTTAATTTTTGACAAGAATAACTGGGGCTCTGGCACATCCAGCAAATCGAGCAAGTTAATCCACGGCGGGCTTAGGTACCTTGAAAGCGGCCAAATATCACTGGTAAAAGAAAGTTTAAACGAGCGGCGCATTCTATTAAACATTGCAGCAACGCTGGTAAAACCTTTAGAGCTTTTAATTCCTGTTTATCAACAAACTAAACGCCGCCCCTGGCAACTATACATCGGCTTAAGCTTATACTCTCTACTGGCAGGAATTATTCCCTTAAGCCGATTTAAAAGCTACGCGGCTGACGATATCGATTCTGCTATGCCGCTGCTACGCACACAATTACAACGGGTATTCTCCTACTGGGATGCGCAAACCCACGACCAACATTTAACCGAGGCGGTGATAGCATCTGCCAACAAACTCGGAGCTACTACCCTTGCCAACACTCAATGCATATCGGTAAAAAAAGTAGACCAAGGTTATACCTTACAGATCAAAAAAACTACTGACGGAGCTACCAGCGAAGGTATTGTTCACTGCCGCTATTTAGTCAACGCTAGCGGACCATGGGTCAACGAGGTCGCGGCAAACATCTTCCCAGCTCCGTCACAGCTGGCTATAGACTGGGTTAAAGGCAGTCACCTTATTTTGCGCGGGCAAATCAGCGACAAAGGATTTTATCTTGAAGCCCCCAGCGATCAGCGTGCTGTATTTGTCTTACCTTGGCATGGCGATACATTAATCGGCACAACCGAACAAGCATTTACCGGCAACCCCGATCAAGTAGATGTATCCACTAGCGAGATAGATTATTTGCTAGCGACGCTACATCATTACTTTCCGAGCCTCGAGCCCGATATTATTGGCCAGTTTGCTGGGCTGCGCGTTTTACCCAAGGGCAATAGCAGTTTATTTTCCCGACCGAGAGATTGTATTTTACACAGCGACCCAAATCATCCAAAGCTACTGAGTCTTTACGGCGGAAAATTAACGGGGTATCGACACAATGCCGAACAAGTTATCAAGCATATCACCCGCCAATTAGGCCCACGCCGTGCTATTGCTAATACCGCCACGCTAAAACTGGATGATCCTAGCAAGCCACAATAGCGATACAATTAACACCCCTGCTGCAACTAAACCTTCGCAGCGACGGCTATTTCCATCTGCTGTTGCCACTGCTCAAACCGCTGGGTTATGGTTGATTGACCGTTATTTTCAATAGGTACTGGCTGAAAAATTTGCTGCTTTAAAACAGCCCAATCGATGGGCCCAGCTGCTAATAAATAAGCTGCTCCTCTCGCGCTCGCCTCACACTCTTCAACCCGAACCACAGGCAAACCACTTAGATCAGCCAGGCTCTGACAAATAAAATCACTGTTCGCCAAACCTCCGCTAACAACGATGCGGTCAAATATTTTCCCTTGCGGTTCCATCAACAACAAATTTCGATACAGTAAAAATATAATGCTTTCGACTACGGCAATAAATTTTTTTTGCTGACCACCTTCACCAATAAAATATGAAGAAAAATCAGCCTGCCAATAAGGCGATCCCAAGCCCCCAATACCATTGATAAAAATGGGAACTTCACTACGAACAATGTCTTTCAAAGCATTCAATTGTTCAATGATCCACCGCGTAGCATTAGGCACCCCCAGCTGCCCCGCATACCAACTTAATGCCGCACCGGCACCATTAACAGTGCCCTCTTCAACATAATACGGCGCTTTATGTTTATCTTGCCAATAGACAATACTGCTTAACAACCGGCCACCTAATACAGGTTGTTCGATGCGACGATAAATAAACGCACCTGTCCCTATATTTATATAGACACTGCTGTTATCTGGCTCCCCCATTGCAAATGCCGCTGCTGACTGATCGCCATTCACTAACTGTAAGGCTAAAGGGGCTGGCCCTGAAATAGCAGGCTTGATCAAGCCAAAGTCTGCTGTCGAGCTAACAATATCGGGTAAATAGGCGCGGTCAATGCCAAACTGGCTTAGCAAGTCATCATCCCAATCCCTGGTGGTTACATTCATTAATAAAGTGCGCGATGCGTTCGCCGGATCCACCATATAAGGTGCGCCAGCCACTAGTTTAAAAATAAGATAACTTGCCAGCGGTGCCATGCAAAGCCTGCCCGCTGCCGCGGCTGTCTGCACCGGCTCCAGGTGATCGAGACACCAACGCATTTTACTTGCCCCAAAATGCGCATTGGGAAATAAGCCTGTTCGGCGATGCATATCGGCCAAGTTGAAATCTTGATCCTGCAGCCACTGGCTCGCTCGAGTATCCTGCCAACTTAAAATAGGCGACAAGGCTTCACCCGAGTGCCTGTCCCAGCACACCAAACTGGAACGCTGCGTAACTAGCCCCACGGCTCGCAGCCAGCTCTTATACCGGGCCGAGATAGAACCCAACGCCCGTTTTACCACCGCCTCTATAGAGACCACCATGGCCTCTGGGCTTTGCTCTACCCACCCCGCATGAGGGCGTTCAGTAGTCACAGGCTCACGCTGTAAGTCAAGCATCTGACCTCTGGGGCCAAACACCATGGCTCGACTACTCGTTCCTCCTTGATCAACAATTAAATAGTTCTGTTGCAGCCGCTGAGCCGTATCGGTCATTGCCCCTCCCGAGTGGACACACATCACAATTGCCAAAGCTTTTCGGCACTTACTTATAATCAAACCTCCTGCAATCTAGCACTGAGGTTGTTTATTGGCTATATTAGCTCAAAAAACAGACAGAATTAGTCACCTCTGTTACTATTGTATCCGCCATTAATAGAGGTGATGGGTATAGTAAATGGAATCAACTTGAGTTTACGGACGAAACTATCATGCCGAGTCAGTACTTATGAGCACTGTACAGCAGTCACTCTTCGCACTTCTTGATTATTTTTCCAACCCCCGCTTTGGTAAAGATAATCTGCGACATTCAAGGGCCCTGGCACTGGTAGGTATCAACTTATCTATCTCGCTGGCGCTACTGGTTGGCGTTGCCTACACCTTAATCATGCAACCTTTTGGTGAAAACAGCTCTTTTGTTATTTTCACACTACAACTGCCTGTGATTGTTTTTAACTGCGCGCTGCTCTTCGTTTTACGCACTACTGGTCGACTCGAATTCTGCCAACACTCAACCCTGCTAGCAACCTTCGCCGCAGTCGTCACCAACATTTACGTCACCGGCGGGCCAGCACAAACCCCCCACAACCAACTAATGATTATGCAGGCAATTTTAGCATTTTTCCTATTAGGTATTCGCGGGGGGTTAGCGTGGTCAGTGGTGATTTTATTCACCCAATCTTTTTTATACTTTTTATCTTTTATTGGTGTTGAATTTCCCTTATATCAACTCAGTAACTCTGCCATTGCCAACCCTATTTTCAATTGGCTCTTTTCTTTTGTGGCAATCCTCAGCCTTATTCTGTTGATCGAGTTGAGCCGTGGTCGCTTAGAACTCAAGCGTCACACAGAGAGCGAACGATTACGTTATATAGCCACCCATGACAGTTTAACCCAACTGGCAAACCGCGACTTGTTCGAAAACAATCTGAAGCTCGCCATACTTGATAGCCAAAAAAATAATTCTAAAGTGCTACTGCTATATCTGGATTTGGATAAGTTCAAGCCTATCAATGATCAATGGGGCCATGATGTTGGTGATCAAATTTTAAAAATTATTGCCGCACGACTAAAAACCGCGACCAGAGAGCAAGACACGGCTGCTCGTCTAGGTGGCGATGAATTTGCTCTTTTATTACCCAATATGGATAAAGATGTTTCTATCAACACCTTGGGAGAATCCATCTATCAACGGGTAACACAGCCCATCCTGCTGCACGGAAAACAATTGGAGATAGATTGTAGTATTGGAATTTGCAGCTACCCAGAACAAGCCAGCTCATCTGAACAGTTATGGCAACAAGCAGACGCAGCCATGTATATTGCCAAAAAGCAGGCAGCTCACTGGTATGTCCATCGCCCCGACAATGACAATATTGTTGGCTTTTGCTAGATCCAGCACACGCTCCAAGTCTTCATAGCTATCCAGATATAAAGCGTATAAAACTGTGTTGATTAAGGCCAGAATGGTTATGACATGATTTTAACGAAATTTACGCATCCCAATCAGGGATTAACAAATTCCTTATTCGCTCGATATTTTGCTTTAAACGTAACTTTTTACGCTTTTGTCGCTGTAGCGCCAGCTGGTCGATATAGGCAAATTCCTGCAAACGATTAATCTCAAGGTCGAGCATACGATGCTCTGCCTGTAATGCCAGCAGCTGGGAGTTTAACGACGGGATTTTTGTTTCTTCCATGATCAAAAAATTAACGCTTTCATCATTATAGAACAACCTTTTAAGCCGAGTTAAAACCAATTTATCTTATGCATTAAAAATAAGGTTATCAACAAACCGTTTGATCGTTTGCTGGCCCGCCGGATCCATCGAAGTAAATTCCAGGCTACAAATCACACCGTCTCCTGAGGCTTCTACTTTAATGACTCGAGCATAGATATCCGTCGACTCAGTACCCAGCAACTGCAACGAGACCTGTATTTTTATCTCAGAAAAAAGCTCAAGCGCAACCGGGCTATGCATCAAAAAGCCATTGTAACCAATATCAACCAACTCGCCTCGAAACTGCTCCACCTCGACAATTTTGCCATTCACTCGCTGAAAAAAACACGGCATATTGACGCTCACTCGCGGGCTTTTACGAACTTCGCGCCTTGGCACTGTCATTGCTCTGGGCCTGGTCGTACCTTTTAGATCGTACAGACATACCGGTTGGCGTTTGCCTTTCACCTGTACCAAATTAGGCTCGCCGACAAGAACAAAAGACTTGGCAAATCGATAAGTGCTCTCACTGATCAATATTTGTCCGCGCAAGCTTTGCGCCTCTATCCGTGAAGTCAGATTAACTTCATCACCAATAACAGTATATCCACGATGGTGTTCTGAACCGACTGAGCCTGCAACTACCACCCCTGTATTCACGCCAATCCCCATAAACATTTCGGGAAGGCCGAGCGAGATATTTTGCTCATTAAACTCTGACATGGCTCGCTGCATTTCTACTGCACAGGCAATCGCCCGCTCGACATCGTCAACAGCAGCATTAGGCACGCCGAATAGCACCATAATAGAGTCACCCATCAACTTATCGATGGTGCCACCATATTGCACAATCACTTTAGTCATTTGTAAAAAATAGCGATTAAGTAAGTCCACTACTGTCATTGCGGAGAAGGTTTCTGCCAACGCGGAAAAACCTCGGATATCGGACAACAGAATAGTTACTTGACGAGACTCAGGCACGCTATCACCGCCATCAGAATCTTCCAGCACTCGCTCAATTTTACTTAACAATACCTTTTTAGCAGCCACACGTTCAAACTGGGTGGGAAGACAAGACTCAACTTCTGCACAAATTTTTTCTGCAAGCGTTTTAACTTTGGTTATTTTTGTACTCATGATTTGCTACTCACAACTATGCATTCATTGTTATTGATTGTTATATCACTAATCAACCAGCAGGCCTAATATTAGATAATCCATCCTAACGAAATTGAAAGCATGTATTGATATAGCAAACCACGGCTATTATCAGCAGCCACGTTACGATCCACAAGGTGAAACTGGCTCAACCAGAACCACAAGACTCGCTGATCTATCACCCTTCTCGGCGGATCGAAACCCCTACAATTTTTATGGCACTAAGTTAATGAAGGCAGCACTTGCTAAAGACCAAACCACTACCACAAGGACAGTATTCATCACGAGCAACCGGCTCCAGCGATAGGAATAGTTGTTCCGCATCAAACTGCCACACCCCCTCTGACCAAAGGCTGCTCACCGAAGCATAAGCTGCTAAAACATTGCTAAATAACGCATAGGCCTCCGGCAGATAATCCTCTGCCAGCTCTAGATCGTCGTCAAAACTAAGCTGTTTGGCACCAACTAAATCGGCAAAAGTACTCGCTAAACTCAAGGTTGCATCTATTTCTTCATCGAGCCGATCATCATTTAAATCATCTGCCGCCACCAGCCATACATCTTCGAGGTACTGGTGCCCCAGCAACAAGCCCTCACACCACTCCGCTAATTCCTGCTGCCATTGCTCTGAATAAGTCTCAGCAAAGGGTAAATATTTCTGCTCGCGGGTCTTTGATTCAATATGATTTGCCAAGGCCATAAGCTGCTTATAAAAAATATCAGCCTCAGCTTCACTATCGAACTGCGGCTCATCATTTAACCAAATGAGATCAAGCCACTCGGCCGGCTTGATGGACTCTGGAGAACAAGCGATGGCAAATAGCAAGCCTTGTAATTGATAAAAACCAAGGACTGATTCAGGGCTCTCTAATTGCGCAATGCTTTCACGCAAAACGCGCTCCTGTTCTTTGTCAAAACTGATCATAACTAAAACTTTCTATACCACATGTAAAATTAATTAATGCCCTGCCTATAACACCGGTGTGTTTAACGACCCAGTAACATATCAGGGTTAGCCCTCAGGAAATTTTCAACTGTCTCGACAATAGCCTGAGTCTGCCGGTCGACCTCAAAATTAATAAGAGCACCTACCGGCTTCATCCCGTGCGTTGTCACTCGCAGTGTTTCGGGGATAAAACACACTTTAAAAGTATTGCTAGCTTTATCTACATCGGCAACCGTTAAACTGCAACCATTCAAACCAATAAAACCTTTAGGAAAAATGTATTTCATTTTTTCTGCTGGGACACGATACGTGATAAAGCAATTATTTTCAGGCTGCTCAATATTAACCACCTCAGCACAACCATCAACATGACCCGAGATGACATGGCCACCAATCTCAACACCTTGCTTGGCGGAGCGCTCAACATTGACACTATCTCCCGTTTTAAGCGCTCCCAAAGTAGTGAGCGACAGGGTTTGCTGCATAATATCAAAATATACTTTGGGCTGTTCAATCGCAGTAACAGTTAGACACACACCGTCAATAGCGACGCTGGCCCCAATAGCCAGCCCCTCAAGCAAGTTCGCTGGTAACTCCAGTGTCAAGCTATACAAACCGGGCTTGCGCTCAACAGCAAATAGAGGGAAACAGCCTTGAACAATACCTGTAAACATAAAAATTACTCAAATCTAATGGAAAACAACTTAAATTCTGCACCACTATAGTAATGCAATAGCATCCAGCCGCATAGAATGAAGCTGTCATCGGGACATTTTTACCAAGCAAGCACGATATTTATGCACGAAGAAGCGCTTATCTCAGCACTTATCAAAATTACCGATAAAGCGAAAAGAGTACTACTTAACACTCGATGAGGGCAGTCGTTAGCAAAAACGGGAATAATGTCTATTCAGAAAAGCAATCCGAGGGAAAGCTAGCAAAACATCTATATAATGAGCGAGATAACATCAGTGGATATTACTAAGTAACACTGGCGGCCCATACGCTGTAAAGGATAACACTATGAGCATTACTGCTACTTTAAACGATAAAACCGATGGCAATCCCTGCGTTCGTAATTGCTGTCTTGATGACAATAACACTTGCTTGGGCTGCGGCCGCCAACTTACCGAGATATTGGAGTGGCATCACGCCGACTCAAACCGACAACTACAAATTATTGAGCAGGCTAAACTTCGCGTCATGCAGCGCCAGACTTATAAGGTCCACCACCGCTAGCCCTATCAACTAGCCCCATCGAAAGAGTCGACTAATATTAGCAACCGAACTAAGCCGCCAATACATATAACCAGATACAACACCCCAAGCCAACCATAAATACCAAGGACCGCAAGGCATCTTTATCCATTAGATAAAACAAGGCGTGCAATACCCGCGCAATCACAAATACCTGTGCCGCCAACGCTGCCTTGGCCGCATCAGCCCCTGCTAAATGTGCAACAAATACCGCCGTAGCGAAAACCAGCAGTGCTTCCCAGGCATTCTGTTGTGCCGCAACCGCCCTGGCCCCCACTCCCGTTAGCAAAGCGTATTGTGCTCGAGGGTTTTTATTGTCTACTTCGCCCAATTGCTGCTTACGAAAATAGGCTCCCACCCACGTCAGCACTAACGGTATTAATGAAACGACCAATAAACACCAAAATGGAACTGTCATACTACTCTCCTCGTTGTTGTTATTGCCCTAATATTATCGCTCTGCCTATTACTGGGGCAGCAACAGCTTGTTACCAGCGCGCACAGCCGACAGTTGGCGATTAATCACGGCATTCAAACCTAAGATTTTAGCCAATAGAAGGAAAAACAGCCACCGAAGCTCCTTCTATGCATCAATTCACTCACAGGCCAATAATACAGCTCATATTATCCGATAAAGAAGACACTGTGCACCAGCGTCGACTCTTACACCCCCCATCTTGGCTCGAAACCCGAGACACTTAACTCTGCTATAGCCATATTTAACTGGCGCGAAATTTGCTCGGTTTTATACTCAAACGCAATCAATCTAACTAACAGCCTTATTAACAAGCCCGTACCCCACCAAACAGTGCGTTAATAGGCAGCGATAATTAGTAAAAAGCCCATGATGAAACCAGCCATGCACCTAATTGATACTTTTTCTTATTACCAAAGTGAGTCAGTCGAGGCACTTCGTCGGCACAACCAGTGTTTAACGACGATTAAATTGTTATGCCAATTAACCAGAGCCGTCCAACAACACCGTGGCGCGACGATGGGCTACCTCAGCGGAGCCACATCGTTTCATGAAAAAATCACCGCGCTGCAAGCAAGTGTAGAAAAAATCCTGCTATTGCTGAACCATACTGAAGGCGACCAAATCTTTAACCCCTACAAAAATCACTTAAGCCATATCAGCAACGACTGGAAGACCATTATCATTGGCTGGCAAGATGATAAAGTACTGCACAATTTTGAGTTTCATAGCCATCTGGTCAATGCCTTGCTCAAATTTTTGCGCAACTATATAAAGAAACAGTTATTGCCGCATCTCAATAGTAGTGGTGTAGATTACAATCCGCTGCTGGATGTATGTTTTGTACAACTACCCAATAATATAGAGTCACTAGCCATTGTTCGAGGTTTGAGTACCAACGCCGCGGTAGTCAAAGCGTGCGGCCAAGATAGCCACGCAAAATTATCTTACTTACTTAAAGACATTCCACTCAAAAACAAGCAATTGATCGAGAAAACCAGTCATCTGATACCTGAGATGACTATTATCAAAGATCAAAATATCCAGTTACATAAGTTTTTACTCAGCATCCAAATGTCTATTCTCGACAGCAGAGAAATAACCGCCAATAGCGAAACCCTCTTTGCCCTGTCTACCGACATCATCAATGCTCACTGGTCCGCTATTGAGCAAGGTATACAAAAAATCGACAAGCTCAGTTTTCATGCGCTGATCCAGTAATCAACAAACTGTACGCCCATACACACGTGTAAATGCAATCGCTCAAATCTATTTTACTCCGCTCTCTCTTCTTAGCTCCTTACTGACCATATATAACGCACAAAAATAGATATTTTCCGCACCAAGCTATCAATAAAAAAACAAAAATTACAGCCAGAAAATAGTGCGTCCCAAGTTATAACAGCACGACAAAAAGGCATGCCTCATTAAAGCCCATACACGCACACAAAAATTTTTACAAACCAATAAGTATTCACAGTTATGGTGCAAAAAAATACTCTATAACTATTTTCCCGTCTTTATCTACCTTGGCATGGTGGTTGCTGAACCTCTATCACAATGCAAACGAAGCTGCTACAGCCATCGGTAAAATTGTTGCTATACCCCACTATCAATATTTGAGCGGCTTAAATAAAAAATCATTTACCCCTAGGAGATGTATCCATGAAAAAAGTAAATTCCTCTGTCTTAGCCACAACCATTACAACTCTCTGCGCCATAAACACGACACATTCAGCTGTTTCCGCCGAATCAATCAACGATGCTCTAAAAGGCTCAACAATATCGGGAGATTTCAGGCTGCGCTACGAAGACGTAGAGGCGGGTAACAACGATAGCGACGGCCTGACTTTACGCTCGAAAATAGCTGTAGAAACCGAGTCCTTTAAAAGGTTTTCTGCCTTGATTGAAATTGAAGATGTTCGCAATATATTAGGTATTGATGACGAAGGAAGCTTGATCCCCGATCCAGAAACTACCGAGATGGACCAAGCTTATATCAAATACACTGGCAGCTCATATAATGCCACCCTGGGTCGTCAGGTGATAAATTTAGACGGTCAACGTTACGTTGGATCCGTTAGCTGGCGTCAGGATAAGCAAACTTTTGATGCCTTTCGCCTACAACTGGCTCCACTAAAAGACCTTAGTATTAACCTCGCTTATGTTTACCAGCGCAATCGTATTTTCGCTGAGACGGCCGATGCCAAGTCAAAGGATTATTTAATCAACGCTGCCTATTCAACACCACTGGGTAAAATTGTTGGCTACGGTTATTTGCTAGACGATAAAACTACCGATATTCAATCAGACACCTTCGGTGCAAGTATTTCCGGTGCAGTGGGTACTCATGTTAAATTTTCCTATATCGCCGAATACGCCATCCAAACTATCGACACCGAGGACAATAATTACGATACCGATTATATGTTCCTGGAGGGCGGCCTCAGCATAGCCAACATCACCGTCAAACTGGGCTATGAGATACTGGGCTCTGACGATGGCACCGCCAGCTTCACCACACCTTTGGCAACATTGCATAAATTTAACGGCTGGAATGATATTTTCCTTGGCGGCACCGCCAACCCTACCGCCATGCCAAATGGTCTTGAAGACACCTATCTCTCTATAGACACCGTGCTTACCGGTGTAAAACTGGGAGCGGTTTACCATGAGTATAGCGCCAACAAAGGCTCAGCAGACTATGGTGAAGAGCTAGGATTTGTGGCAACTAAAGGCTTTACCAATGGCGTTAGTCTTGGGCTGAAACATTCTAACTATAGCGCCAACACATATAGTGTTGATACTAATAAAACCTGGCTATGGGCCGGCTACAAATTCTAAGCGACTAAACCTATAACAAGTTCACTCAGCCATTTAAATAAAAAGGCTGAGCTGAATAGCGCTTACTTAACCAATCGTAGAGTAAAAATTTCTCCACCAAAACTATTCAGAACACTAGAGTTCCTTAAGCTCACCACCAACACTGCTGAATCAGGATCCTTTACCCTACCACCGTATTTTTTCCTAGAAATACTGTTAACAACGGCAGTTAATACAAACTATCAAAGCTGCCACTGTCTTCGTTATAAGTTTCCAGGTCACCTGTTGCCAAATTGAAATACCAACCGTGCAAGGTCAGATTATTTTTCGCCAAACGCTCGGCAACCCAGGGATAGGTTTTTAAATTATCCAACGAAAACGCCAGGGCTTTACGACTACACGTACAGGACTGCTCATCCAGATCCGCGTTGGGCATTTCTTCAAGCGCCGCTTTCGCCGCAGGCTCTGCTACGGAGGTCCAATGATCCAACGGCAATACGGCATCACTTTTATCCAGCAAACGAGTTAACAAACTACGAATGCCGGCACAGCGCGAATG
>Ga0172382_10001817_pt1 | contig 36952 bp, 31 predicted proteins | sample Leawel138RmetaG_FD_122245 | JGI IMG/M metagenome (GOLD analysis project Ga0172382, IMG submission 122245) | Leachate microbial communities from a municipal landfill in Southern Ontario, Canada - Leachate well 138R metaG | ecosystem: Engineered > Solid waste > Landfill > Unclassified | place... | reverse complement strand
GGCTGGTCGGCCGCGGCCGCGGTCATCAACGCCGACCCGGCACCCGTCGCGGTGCTGCCCGTCGACAGCATGCGCCACTTCTCCTGGGCCGGTGAGGCGCCGGTGCTCGATCCGCTGCCGCGGTGGGTCCGTGCCGACGTGCTCAGCACCGGTGACCTGACGATCGCCGGACGCACCGTGCCGGGTGAAGGCACCCGGGCGCGCGAGGTACAGCAGATGCTGATCTCGGGCGCCGACGCCGACCAGCTCGCCGCCGCGGGCGTGGGCTGGGTGGTGGTCGAGGGTACCGCGGATGGCACGCCCGAACTGCGGCTGCCTGTCGCCTACCGCGACGACGACCTCACGGTGTACGCGGTCGGCGGGGACGCTGCCGGCTCACCACACCGGACCGTTCTGCTCGCCGCGCACACGGTGTGGCTCGCTGCGCTGGGCGCCGGTCTCATCGCGATGCTGGTCGGGCTGCTGCGGTCACGCCACGCACACCGCAGGCAGCAGGACGTGGACGGGCCAGAGCGCGGCGACCAGTAGGTAGGCGAGCATGCCGCCTCCCGCGGGCAGCCGGGTCTGCAGCAGATCCTCCAGGTGCCGGACCTCCTCGACGTGGAAGAACGCCCACGCCAACCCGATCGTCACGTACGGGATCGCCAGCCACAGCCCGAGCTCGACGACGTCGGCGACCGACATCCGCCTGCTCAGCAGGCCGCGGGTGGCGGTGCGGATACCCGGCATGCGCAGCCTCTCAGACCAGCCGGCGCTGCCGGCGGACACGCATCCGGACGTCGGCGAGCAGCACGTGGCTGCCGCCCTGACGGATGAAGCCGGGGATGAAGCGGTTGACGAGTGCCACCACCAGGAACAGCCGCTCGAAGCACCATTGGCGCCCGCCACCCCACGTCACGCCAAGCGCATCGCGGAACACCGGGGCCAGGAATCCTGCGGTGAGGAACTTCAGCAGCGGCCGGAACGGTAGCGCCAGAACCGGATTGATCATCCGCAGGTTGATCAGGTCGGTGAGGTAGGACCGCACCACGTCGTCCATCTCGACCTGTTGGCATGCGGTGTCCCAGTAGCGGTCGAAGTCGGTGCGGGTGAGTGGCCACTGCTCGGCGCTGACCTGCAGCGTGGTGCCCAGCGTTGCGGCCGACAGATAGAACTGTTCGGACTGTTCGGGGGTCATCTCCCCGCGCAGCAGCTGGTAGGTGTCCTCCAGCCCGACGAACAGGCAGGCCGCCACCCACATCTGCAGGTCACGGTCGAAAGCGTTGTAGCGCACCGGACTCGACGGGGCGGACTTCACATGTCGGTGCACCCCGTCGACGGCCTCCCGGAAGGCGGCGCGGTCGTCGTCGGACCCGAAGATCGCGACGGCAAGGTACTGGAATGTCGTGCGGGCCCGCTTCCACGGGTGCTTCGACAAGTTCCCGGAATCCACCTTGCTCTCGACCACGCCGTAACCCACTGCGGGCCGGGACAACTGCATGATCACATTGGCCGCACCTGCGGCGAACGACCAGAAGTCCATCGCGTCGGCGACCGTCACCGGGTCGTCGCTCCAGCGGGCGGTGCGGCGGTCGATCTGAATCCTGTTGCGGCTCATGAGGTACAGACGTCCGTGACCAGCAGTACGGGCCAGAACGCCACGGAGCCGACGAACGCCACCACTCGGGGCAGGCCGTCGGCGTTGGCGAAGTGGTCGGGCTTGAGTACCGCGACGACGATCCCGAGCACCCCGTACGGGGCGCCGAGCAGCAGCGCGGTGCCGACCCACTCGGCGATGGTCATCTCGTAGCCCAGGATCCGGCGCACCACGCTGAGCATGCCGCTATGTTAATGGCCATTCGCGCTGCTGTCCGCAATACCACCGAGATTCGCCGCCGTCGGTACTACTGTGCGAGGCGGGAGGTGCCCCGATGGCCACGGACGCGATCAGCATCGGCGGTGTCGATCTCGCCGACCCCGACACCTACGTCGGAGGCATGCCGCACGGCGCCTTCCGCGAGCTTCGCCGACACGCACCGGTGGCCTGGCATCCGTACGGCGACAATCCCGGCTTCTGGGCGTTGACCGGTTACGACGAGGTGCTCGCCGTCTCGCGCGACAGCCGGACGTGGTCGTCGCAGACGACAGGGGTGTTCCTCGACGTCCCCGCGCCCGAGGACTCCTATCAGCTGTCCCTGATGATGCTGACGATGGATCCACCCCGGCACACCGCGCTGCGGGCGCTGGTCAGCCGCGGCTTCACCCCGCGGCACGTCGCGCGGCTCAACGCCCGCACGGCGGACATGGCGCGCGACATCGTCGACGCCGCGCTGCAGCGCGGCGAGTGCGAGTTCGTCGACGACGTGGCCGGGGCACTCCCGTCGTACGTCATCGCCGAACTGCTCGGCATCCCACTCGACGACGGCCGCCGGCTCTACGCGCTCACCGAGATCATGAACACACGTCCGCTGCACGACCCGGAGCTGATGCAGACGCAGGTCGAGCTGTTCGGATACGCCGGCGACCTGGCCGCCTCCAAACGGGCGGCGCCGGGCGACGACATCGCGACCGCGCTGCTGCACGCCGAGGTCGACGGTCAGCGGCTCACCGACCTCGAATTCAACCTGTTCTTCATGTTGCTGCTCAACGCCGGCGGTGACACCACACGAAACCTGGTGGCCGCAGGCACTCTCGCGCTGGTCGAGCACCCCGAGCAGTGGGCGCGGCTGGCCGCCGACCCGTCGCTGATGCCGACCGCCATCGAGGAGATGTTGCGCTGGACCAGCCCGGTGAATGTGTTCACCCGCACCGCTACCCGCGACACCGAAGTCGGCGGGGTCCCGTTGCGCGCCGGTGAGCGGGTCGCGATGTTCTATCCGTCGGCAAACCGCGACGAGAAACATTTCGCCGACCCGGACCGTTTCGACATCGGCCGCGCCCCGAACCACCACCTCGCGTTCGGCGGGGGCGGCACGCACTTCTGCCTGGGCGCCAGCCTGGCCCGGGTGGAGGCCACCGCGATCTTCGGTGAAATCCTCACCCGCACAGCGCACATTGAGCTCGCAGGGCCGGTGGAACGGGTTCGGTCGGTGCTGATGAACGGGATCCGGTCGATGCCGGTGCGCCTCACCCCGGCGTCGGTGCCCGCCGCAGGGAAGGCCGGGCCGCGCAGCACGCATTGTCGAGGGCCCGATGCGCGCCGCTGAACGGATGTTTCTGACCAGATCACCTTCCTCCGGAGTCGGCCGCCGGTATGCGGTTGACACTTTTCACGCGGGCTCGGATCGGTTCTGCGGCAACTGTGGTGAAGGGCACGATCATCGGGAAGTGCGGATCCGAGGATCGGATCTCGGCGCTTCGGATGATGGTGGCGAGCGCGAGAGTGGCTTCGAGCATGGCAAAGTGGTCGCCGATGCAGGAGCGTGGTCCCGCGCCGAAGGGTAGGTATTGCCAGCGGTCGCGGCCTCCGGAGTTCTGTGCGCTGAAGCGGTCGGGGTCGAATACCAGCGGGCGCTCCCACAGCGCAGGATCGCGGTGGAGGGCATAGATGCCGACCGCCATCATCGAGCCGGCCTCGATGCGGTAGCCGTCGACCTCGACGTCGCGCATGGCCATCCTGGCGGTCGCCGCCGCAGGCGGGCACAGCCGCAGCGCCTCGTGCAAGACCTGAATCGTGTATCCCAGGGCGGGAACGTCTTCGGGTGTGAGCTCACGATCGCCGATCCCGACGACCTCGGCGCGGACCCTGTCCTGCACGTCGTGGTGGTGGCCGAGAGCCCACATGGCGTAGGTCAGCGTGGTGGCCGTGGTGTCGTGACCGGCGAGCATGAAGACGATGAGCTCGTCACGGATCTCGTCGTCGGACAGTGGCCGTCCGGTTGCGGGGTCGCTGGCTGCGATCAGCGCCTGCACCAGTGGTGCGTCGCGGGCTGGGTCGGTGCGGCACGCCTGCAGGATCTTGTCGGCGAGCTTGTGCAGCGTGGAGCTCGCGGCACGGGCGCGTCGTCGCGCAGGGGTCGGCAACCAGCGCGGGGCGCTTATCGGTTGCAGCGCGCGATCCGCGATGTATTCCAGCGCTGTGCGAAGCGGCTCGGCGATGGCATCGGAGTGCTCGTCCAGGTCGAGCCCGAGCACGGAACGGCCGAGTGCACGCAGCGTCAGCTTGCGGCATTCGGTGTCGAGGTCGAGTCCGGTGCCGTCGGCCCAGCTGTCGGCGACGGTCTGCGCGGCCGTTGCCATGTGCCCAGCAAACTCTCGAACGTGCTGTTTGGTGAAAATCGGTTGCAGCGCGCGGCGGCGCGGGAGCCATGGCTCGTGGGTGAGGTCGAACAGGTTCGCGCCGAGCAGCCGGCGCATTTCGTGATGCACACGCGTCTTGTCGATATGACCTCCACCCCGGGCCAGGATGTCGCGGGCACCCTGGGGCGAGGTGGCGACGACCATCGGAGGCATCAGCCATTTGGGCGCAAGCTTGAGCCGTGTCACCGGTCCGCCCGCATCACGCAACGTTTCCAGCCCGGTATGGAACGTCCTGATCGCCCTCACCTGCTGCCGGTAGGGCAACGGATTCCTCGGCGCCAGCGGCAGTGCACTCAGGTCTTCTCGTTCGACCGTCCCGACCATGGTCGACTCCTTCCAAGCAGCCGGAGTAGAGGGCGTGCTCGAGGGTCCCGCCGAGACTGGTGCGGCGCATAGAGTAGACGACTACTCGAATTTTCCAGGTATGGCCAAAGCAATGGCCTGAACTGGGTATTCACTCACTATGATTCGGCTGTGGCAAGTGCATGGCCGCTGATCGGGCGACGTCACGAGCTAGCTCTGACGCATGCTGCGATCGCGGAATCTGGCGCGGTGGTGCTGACCGGGGCGGCCGGCGTCGGCAAGAGCCGGGTGGCCCGCGAAGTCCTGGAGCGATCTCAGTACCGAATCGCACGATGGATCGCCGCCACACAGACGGGTCGGTCCGTCCCGCTGGGGGCACTCGCACAGTTCGCGGGGGACTGCGGGCCCGATCCACTGCGCCGGGTACAGGAGGTCATCGACGCACTGATCGGTGATGAGCCGCCGATGACCGTGCTGGTCTGCGTCGACGACGCGCACCTGCTCGACGAGCAGTCCGCCTTCGTGGTCAGTCAGTTGGTGGAGCGCCGGATCGCACCAGTTCTGATGACCATTCGTGACGGCGAAGCCGTCCCGGACGCGATCGCATCGCTGTGCGCGGATGGACGACGGCCGCGTATCGACATAGCCCCGCTCACCGCCGGTGACGTGACCGCACTGCTCGAGAGTGTGCTGGACGGACCGCTGGAATCGGCGAGCCTGCAACGCTTCTGGTCGTACACCCGGGGGAATGCGCTGCATCTTCGCCAGTTGATCGCTGATGAGGTCGCTGCAGGCCGGTTGGCCCAACGGTCCGGCGTGTGGATATGGGACGGCGCGCCCCGGCTGTCTCCGTCGTTGGTTGAGCTCATCGGGTCGAGTATCGGACGGCTAGCCGAATCGGTGATCGACGTGATCGACGTTCTCGCGGTCTGCGATCCGGTGGAACTCACTGTCCTGCATGGCCTCGCGGGCGCGTCCGAGTTGGGCGCGGCGGCCGAGCACGGACTCGTCGCCGTGGACCAGGTGGCGGGGCTGGTTCATCTCGCGCACCCGCTGTTCGGTGAGGTGCGCCGCGACCAGGCCGGTACGGCGCGCCTGCGGAATCTGCGACGCCAGGTTGCGGATGCGATCGGGATGCTGCCCTCGCAGTCCCCGGTGCAGCTGGTTCGTCGTGGGGTTCTGGCGATGGATGCCGACGGCAACCGAGATCCGGAGCTGCTGCGGTCCGCCGCCGAAGCCGCCCTGCAGCTGCTCGATCTGGATCTGGCCGTACAGCTTTCGCGATGTGCGGTGCAGGCCGGTGGCGGCCGAGCCGCGCAACTCACCCACGCGCTGGCACTGGGCATGGTCGGTGGCGGAAGCGGGTGCGACGACATGCTGGCTGCGCTGATGGCCACGGCCGAAGGTGGCGAGCTCGCACAGATCGCGTTGATGCGGGCGGCGATCCTCACGTGGAACATGGGCAAGCCCCATACGGCTGAAGCCGTGCTCGACAGTGCATCAGAGGCTGCGGCGGGGTGTGGCCTGGCACCGTCGTGTGATGCGCTCCGCGCCTCGATTTGGGCTCAGCTGGGACGGCCGCAGGCGGCCGTGGAGCTTGCCGGGACAGCCTTGGCGGGCAACGCTGTGCAGCCGCTGGCGGCGATGTTCGGAATCTGGGCGTTGGTCATCGGGCACGGCGATCTGGGCGATGTCGATCATCTGCGCGAGGCCGCCGCAAGAGGGTACGACCTCGCGCTGTCAGCCCCCGAGGCCTCACAACTGCGATTCTCTCTTGGCTTGATGGAGATCGTCGGGCTCCGCTTGGCCGGCGCGCTCGAGTCGGCGCGAAGCGTGGCCGCACGACTGCGCGGGCAGTCCCAGGATGTCGATGTCTCCCACGCCGTTACGGCCATGCTGACGGGTCTCTCCGAATTATGTTGCGGGGAACTGATTTCTGCGCAACGTTGGTTTCGGGAATCGCTGGCCCGGGCCGCCAAGTTTCCGGATCTGTCCGTGTCGGTGTGCGAGCTGTCCGGTCTGTGGCTTACCACTGCACTGGCCATGTCCGGTAATCGTGCGGCCGCGCAGGACGTCTACGACCAGACGCTGAAGACATTCGACGGTGAGATCGTGCTCTGGCAGTCCGAGGCACGGCTGGCCCAGGCGTGGCTTCACGCAGCCAATGGCTCAACCAGTCTGGCAGTGGCATTCGCGATCGACGCCGCCCGCGCCGCGCGTAAGCACGGTCGGCCGGCTCGCGAAGTCGTCTGCCTTCAAGCCGCCACACAGTTTGGCAGCACCAGTTCTGCCGATCGCCTGCGCGAGCTGTCGTCGGCGGTGCGAGGCCCACGCGCCGATGCGGCGTACGCTCACGCCAGAGCACTTCGCAAAGCCGACGGGCATGGACTACTTGCGGCGGCGGGACGCTACGAGGCCTTCGGCGATCGCGTCGCGGCGGTCGATGCGGCCGCGCAGGCCGCAGTGGTGTTGGACAAGCGGGGACAACGCGAAGCATCGATCGCCGCTGCCGCAACAGCCCGCCGCTTAGCCACCGAATCCGGTGCGGACACAGTGACCTTCCGCTCGATGAGGTGCTCGGCCGTCTTGACTCGTCGCCAGCGGGAGGTGATAGCGCTTGCTGCGAGCGGGCTTTCAAATCGGGAGATCGCAGACCGACTCGTCACATCCGTACGAACTGTCGAGAGCCACTTCCTTCGCGCCTGCCGAAATACCGGGACGAACACGCGTGATGAGCTGATCGCGTTCTTACTGGGCGATGACCGAGCACCGTCGTGATCTGAACGCAGTGGGTGATCAGGTAGCGGGGCGGATCCGGAAGAGCCGAGCCAGCTGTTCGCGGTCCTCGATGCTCAGCTTGGCGAATATCCGATAGAGGTGGCCGTCAATGGTGCGCACCGACACCCCGAGTCGTTCGGCGATCTCGCGATTGGTCAGACTCTCGCCTACCAGGACGGCGATTTCACGTTCGCGGTCAGTAATCGGTAGCGGATCCTCAATCGCGGTGACTGCCGGGGTTCGCACGCAGTTACGGCCGGCCAGCCAGTGAGCACGGGTGGTTGCCTCCAGTTCCTTGACCCGCGCACCCGCCCGCGCGTGTTCACGGGCTGCGTGGGCCGAGGCGTCCGCGGCCATCGCCGCGGCTCCGAGCCGGTCGAACATGTCCGCCGCAGCGTCGAGACGGTCGCCGTCGTGATCGGACAGACCGATACCGTGCGCCGCGATCGCCTCGGCCAAGGGACTGTCCAGCTGTGCAGCGCATTGGCGTAGCCGTGCGGACTGGGACCTGTCACCGAAGCGGACCGCGGTATGCAGTGCGCACATCTCGACCGCCCACATTCCTTTCACGCGGGCCGTCTGGGCGGCGCGCAGCGCGTGATCTCTTGCAGTGGTCGTCTGTCCTACACACGCACGATGCCACGACCGCGCCAACTCCAACTCCGGCACGAACACGGCGACCTGCGGTCCGTTGGCGTCCTCGGCTCTGGCCAACGCCGCAGCGGCACCGTCGGCGTTGCCGCGGGCCGCTTCGGCCTGGGCCAGCCACGCGGCAACCAGCATCACCCAGCCCGACGGCAGTGACTCCGACATTGTCCACAGCGACGTAGACAGCGCGTCGCATGCTGCCGCAAGCAGCCCCCGCGCGAAATTCACGCGGCCGACCAACGCGTTGACGATCGCTTCAGCTTGTGGCACACCGCAAGTCATCGCCGAATAGCGCTCGCACGCATGTGCGGCGGCGGCCAGGTCGCCCGATGCGGTGTATGCGAGCACTTCTGCCAATCCAATGGTGTAGTGCTGCGGCCCCGATTCGCAGTATCGGGCAGCTTGCAGGCCTTGCCGTGCGATCGGGCGAACCTCGTCGAGCCGACCCGACAACGAAAGCGCCCCAGCTGTGGCCATCGCCGCCCACACCGTGGCCATCGGCATCATCTCCGTGGCGAGCGCGGCCTGCCCGAGGCGGACCGCAACCGGCACGTCACCGCTGAAGAAGGCGAGCGAGACCTCCATTGCGGTGACCAAACTCAGCAGGTCCTCTGATGCGACACGCTCGCGCACCGTGGCCAGTGCCGCCCACGCCCCGTCAGAGTGCCCACAGCCGAAGAACAGATTCGCCCCCCGCAAGCATCCCCAGCGGACCGTCATCAATGCATCGGCGCCGTCGGGATCGAAGGCGGCGAGTATCGCCTCGGCTTCCTGCCCTCGGCCCTGCCAGCTGATGGCGTCGGCCAGCGCAATCGCCGACGGCAGGCCGCCACCGCGGTCGAAGGCGAAGCGTGCAAGCTGTTCAGCGAGAACCAGATTCGACATCGTCACGGCATCAGCGGCTGCAGCGGTAATCAACTCCAGATCCGGTTCCGCGTCGCTGCACGTCATGAATCGGGCCAGCTGGATCCGACTGCGTACGTCAGCACCTACGGAGTAGGGGTGCGTCGCGTCTGTGCCCAGGAAATCGGAGATACTTTGAGCCAACATCGTGTTGAGTTGCCGTGTGCGGGCCACTCCGCAGCGTTGGCGGACCACTTCCCCGAGGATCGGATGTCCTGCCCTGACCAGCGTGTGCGATCCGTCATCGACGAACTCGATCACGCCGCGGTGTTCTGTCCGAGCGATCGCTTCCGCATCGCACAATGCGCGAAGAACATTCCAGTCCAATACCTCAGCTGCAGATACGATCTCGACAACCTCGAACTCACCTTCGGTGAGACCGGCGAGCTGTGTCTGCACGAGCTCATGCACATCCGCGCCCACGCGTAACCGACCGTGGAGCCGCCACCGTCCGCCCTGGCGCACCAACACCCCGTCTTCACGTGCTGCACCGATCAGACCTCGCAGTACAAGCGGGCTCCCGCCGGCCAGATCATGCAGGCGGTCGACCACGCTGCTGTCGACCTCACCGTCGAGCACTGCGTCAACCAACTCCTGAGTCTGCGTGCGGTCGAACGCATTCAGATCGACACGCATTAGCAGTTGCTCCTTCCACAACGCGGTCACCGCGTCAGGAACAACCTCTCCCGACCTGATAGTCACGATCAAGCGCGCCGTGTCGCTGGTCGCAGCCTGTTGAACCAACAACGCCGACAATGGATCAAGCAGATGCGCGTCGTCGATGGCAAGTACCAGGTTGTGTTCACGCGCCAAGGCGCGATGTGCGGCCGCCAACATCACGGCCGGCTCGTGGGGGTCCTCAATCGACAGCGTGCGGTGAAACGCGCCCAGCGGCACCGCCTGCCCGGTGTCGGTGCCGAGCACGAACCGCGTCGTCACCCCCTCCGAGCGCAGTGTCGCAGCGATTGCCCGTGCCAGCGTTGTCTTACCCGATCCGGGCTCACCCACGAACACAACGCCACGAAACCCCGAGCCCGGCCGCAGAGCGTCGATCGCCCGACCGAGCTCCCGGGCGCGCCCGACCAGAGGCCAATCTGGCAGCTCAGTCCACTTCTCAGTCACGGGCATCACTCCGTCCGCAATGCGCGTCCACAAACTCTACGGCGACGCAAGCCGCCGGGTGGCTGGAACCGCCCGCCCGCCCGGCAGGCTTGCGAAGCGCGTGAGCTTCAGATGACGCCGCTGGCCGGGCGGCCCGCGCGCACCGCGGTCAGCACCGCGCGCATCGCGTCCGCGCTCTGCTTCCACGAGAAGTCGCCGCTGCGTACCTGAGCCTTGGCGCCCAGCTGCTCGCGCAGAACGCCGTCGGTCAGCACCCGTTCCAGGCTGTCCACCAGTTCGTCGAAGTCGTCGACCAGCATCCCGGTGACGCCGTCGATGACCGAATCGGTCAGACCGCCGGAGGACCGGTAGCCGATGGTCGGCACCCCGTGCTGGGCAGCCTCGACCACCGAAAGCCCCCACCCTTCCTTGCGCGACGGCAGTACGTGAACCCAACCACGTTGCAGCACAGCGTGCTTGGTGGCATCGTCGACGTGGCCGTGGAACGTGACGGCATCCGAGATCCCCAGCCGTGCCGCGTGGTCGACCAGGCGCTGCGCCCACCAACCGTCGCCCAGCACGTCCAGGTGCACATCGGGGATCCGGGTGCGCAGCCGCGCAACGGCGTCGAGCGCGTCCTCGATCTGCTTGTGCGGCACCAGCCGCGACAGCACCACGACGCGCGGTGACTCCGAACGCGGTACGGCCAGCGTCGGCTCGGGTGCGGCGTCCACGCCGTTGCGCACCACCGCGATGCGCTCCGGCTGCACGCCCAGCAGCGCGAGGTCGCGGGCCGACGGCAGCGACACCGTGACGTACTGGTTTCTCCGGTGCAGACGGGGGGACAGCCGGGATTCGACGAACCACCCGATCCGGCTCATCACCGGTCCGGCGACCGGCCACTGCTCGCGGTGGCAGTGATGGACCAGCACCACCGTGCGCCGCCCGTGCACCAGCCGGGACAGGAACGGCAGGCCGTTCTGGGTGTCCACCACGATGTCGGGCCGGATGCGGCGCATCGGTCCCAGACCGATTTTGGCGGCGGCCATCGCCAGCCCCGCCCACACATACACCGTGTAGGGGCCGCCCCTGCGCTGGATCTGCACACCGTCGACGATCTCCCGGCGCGCGGCGCCGGGGTAGCGCGCGGTGCGCAGCGTGACCCTGGTCCCGGATTCGGCCAGCTGCGCGCCGATCCGCTGCAGATAGGTTTCGCTGCCGCCGCCCTGAGGGTGGCCGGTGTCGCGCCAGCAGAGCAGCAACACCGAGCGGAGGGGCAGGTCAGACATCCGTGCCAGCCTAACCGGACGATCAGTAGGGTGACCGGGTGCCCGCCACCGACCGCTTCTCCGACCGGGCGACGCTGGCGCGGTCGGTGCGGCTGCTGACGGCGTTCCGGTTCGAGCAGAGCGCGCCCGACCGCTTCTACGGTGCGCTGGCCGACGACACCGTCGCGATGGTCGGTGACCTGTGGGAATCCGCCACCGGGGAATCGCAGGCCGGCCTGACGCTGCTCGACGTCGGCGGCGGGCCCGGCTACTTCGCATCGGCGTTCACCGCCGCCGGCGTGAACTACATCGGCGTCGAACCCGATCCCCGGGAGATGCATGCGGCCGCGCCGCGCACCCATGAGCGGGCCGGCACGTTCGTGCGGGCGTCGGGGACCGCGCTGCCGTTCGCCGACGACAGCGTCGACGTCTGCCTGTCGTCGAACGTCGCCGAGCACGTCGCGCAGCCGTGGCGACTCGGCGACGAGATGCTGCGCGTCACCCGTCCCGGCGGGCTGGCGGTGCTGTCCTACACCGTGTGGCTGGGGCCGTTCGGCGGCCACGAGATGGGGCTGACGCACTACCTCGGCGGTCGTCGCGCGGCCGAGATGTACACCCGCAGACACGGCCACCGGCCCAAGAACGACTACGGCTCGTCGTTGTTCGCTGTGCATGCGCGCGACGGGCTGCGCTGGGCGCAGGGCACGGGCGCGCTGCTCGCTGCATTTCCCCGCTACCACCCGCGATGGGCGTGGGGCCTGACCAAGGTGCCGGGCCTGCGGGAATTCCTGGTGAGCAATCTGGTGCTGGTGTTGCGGCCGTGTTGACGGCTGTCTTGCAACAGGTTCTCGTTTCGCTTCTCGATCGGTAGTGTGACGCCTATGACACAGAGCACGACGTTCAGGACCGAATGGGACAAGCTGTTCATCGGCGGCAAGTGGGTCGAGCCTGCCACCTCGGACGTGATCGAGGTGCACTCCCCGGCCACCGGCGAGCTGGTCGGAAAGGTGCCGCTGGCGTCGGCCGCCGACGTCGACGCCGCCTGCGCGGCCGCCCGCGAGGCGTTCGACAACGGGCCGTGGCCGCACATGTCGCCCGCAGAGCGCGGCGAGATCCTGGGCCGCGCCGTCAAGATCATGGAGGAGCGCGCCGACGAGCTGAAGTTCCTGCTGGCCGCCGAGACCGGGCAGCCGCCGACGATCGTCGACATGATGCAGTACGGCGCCGCGATGTCGTCGTTCCAGTTCTACGCCGGGGCCGCGGACAAGTTCACCTGGCAGGACATCCGTGACGGTGTCTACGGCCAGACGCTGGTGGTGCGCGAGCCCGTCGGCGTGGTCGGTGCCGTCACCGCGTGGAACGTGCCGTTCTTCCTCGCCGCCAACAAGCTCGGCCCCGCGCTGCTGGCCGGCTGCACCGTCGTCCTCAAGCCCGCCGCGGAGACGCCGCTGTCGGTGTTCGCGATGGCGGAGATGTTCGTCGAGGCCGGCCTGCCCGAGGGCGTGCTGTCGATCGTGCCCGGCGGCCCGGAGACGGGTCAGGCGCTGACGGCCAACCCCAATCTGGACAAGTACACGTTCACGGGCTCCTCCGGCGTCGGCAAGGAGATCGCCAAGATCGCGGCCGACAAGCTCAAGCCGTGCACGCTGGAGCTCGGCGGGAAGTCCGCGGCCATCATCCTCGAGGACGCCGACCTGGATTCCACGCTGCCGATGCTGGTGTTCTCGGGCCTGATGAACTCCGGCCAGGCCTGCGTCGGCCAGACCCGCATCTTGGCGCCGCGCTCGCGTTACGACGAGGTCGTCGAGAAGTTGGCGGCGGCGGCGGCCGGCATGGCGCCCGGCCTGCCCGACAACCCCGCCGCGATGATCGGCCCGCTGATCAGCGAGAAGCAGCGCGACCGCGTGGAGGGCTACATCAAGAAGGGCATCGAGGAGGGCGCCCGCGTCGTCACCGGTGGTGGCCGCCCCGAGGGCCTCGACAGCGGCTGGTACGTGCAGCCGACGGTGTTCGCCGACGTCGACAACTCGATGACCATCGCGCAGGAGGAGATCTTCGGCCCGGTGCTCGCGGTGATCCCCTACGAGGACGAGGACGACGCCGTGCGCATCGCCAACGACTCGGTGTACGGCCTGGCCGGGTCGGTGTACACCACCGACAACGACCGGGCGCTCAAGATCGCGCGACGCATCCGCACCGGCACCTACGCGGTGAACATGTACGCGTTCGACCCGTGTGCGCCGTTCGGCGGTTTCAAGAACTCCGGCATCGGCCGTGAGAACGGGTGGGAGGGCATCGAGGCCTACTGCGAGCCCAAGAGCATCCTGCTGCCGTTCGGGTACACCCCGGCCACCTAGCGCGACAAGGCACCGCCCCCCTTAGCGGGGAGACACAAACTCGCACGCTCACCGCAGTGGGCGTGCGAGTTTGTGTCTTGTCGGCCTCAGCCGGTCATCGGGAACGAGTGGTGCTCGTGCGCGATCATCCAGCGACCGTCGACCTTGCGCAGTCCGATCGTGGTGCGTAACCGGTTCTCGGGGTTGGCGGCGATGTCCTCGGGCGTGCCGCACCGTAGCAAGCCTCGGGCGAATGCGACGTCATCCCCAGCGGTGACGTCGAGTTCGAGAAGCTGCAAAACCGCTCCGCTCCTGATGAATTCGAAGAATTCCGGCCAGCTGTCGCGATAGCCCGCGATCCCGCGGATCCCGTCGTGGGGTGGCGGGACGTCGAACAGCACCACATCGTCGGTGTGCGCCGCGATGACACCGTCCAGGTCGCATGCGCTTATCGCATCGACCCAGCGCTCGATGGTTTCCCTGACCTGCTTCTCGTCATCGCTCATGCCGGTACAGACCGCCACCGCGACCGAAACTCACCGCTGCCGCTCAGAACCCGGCTTCGGACAGCTCCATCGCGGTCAGATCCACCGCCTGCAGGATGCCGCGCTGGGCGGTCAGGCGCGGCAACACGTTGCGGGCGAAGAACTTCGCGGTGGCCACCTTGCCGGTGTAGAAGGCACGGTCACGTTCGCTGACGTCACCCTCCAGCGCCGTCAGCGCCGTCTCGGCCTGGTGCAGCAGCAGCCAGCCGAGCAGCAGGTCCCCCACCGCCAGCAGGAACGGCACCGACTCCAGCCCCAGCCGGTAGAGCTCGCGCGCGTTCTGCTGGGAGTCGACGAGGTACTTCGTCATCGCGGCGACCATCTCCTGGACGTCGTCGACGGCGGTGCCCAGCAGCGCCCGCTCGGTCGCCAATTCCTCACGGGCCGAAAGATCGTCGAGGAACCGTCGCAGCTGGGACACCACGTGCAGCAGAGCGCCGCCCTGGTCCCTGGCGATCTTGCGGAAGAAGAAGTCCTGCGCCTGGATCGCGGTGGTGCCCTCGTACAGGGAGTCGATCTTGGCGTCGCGGATGTACTGCTCGATCGGGTAGTCCTGCAGGAATCCTGAGCCACCGAACGTCTGCAGCGACTCGGTCAGGCACTGGTAGGCGCGCTCGGAGCCGACCCCCTTGACGATCGGCAGCAGCAGGTCGTTGACGCGGTCGGCCATCGCGGCGTCGGCACCGGACACGATGTCCGCGGCCGCCGGATCCTGGTGCGCGGCGGTGTAGAGGTAGAGCGCACGCAGCCCTTCGGCATAGGCCTTCTGGATGAGCAGCGCGCGACGCACGTCGGGGTGGTGGATGATCGTGACGCGCGGAGCGGACTTGTCGGTCATCTGCGTCATGTCCGCACCCTGCACCCGCGTCTTCGCGTACTCCAGCGCGTTCAGGTAGCCGGTCGACAGGGTGGACATCGCCTTGGTGCCCACCATCATCCGGGCGTACTCGATCACCTTGAACATCTGGGCGATGCCGTTGTGGGTGTCGTTGACCAGCCACCCGACCGCCGGGACGCCGTGCTGACCGAAGGTCAGCTCACACGTCGCCGACGCCTTCAGGCCCATCTTGTGCTCGAGGCCGGTGACGAACACCCCGTTCCGCTCGCCGGGCTCACCGGTCTGCGGGTCGAAGTGGAACTTCGGGACCAGGAACAGGCTCAATCCCTTGGTTCCCGGTCCGGCCCCCTCCGGCCGGGCCAGCACGACGTGCAGGATGTTCTCGAACAGGTCGTCGGCGTCGCCGTTGGTGATGAAGCGCTTGACGCCGTCGATGTGCCAGGTGCCGTCGGCCTGCTGGACGGCTTTGGTGCGGCCGGCGCCGACGTCGGAGCCGGCGTCGGGTTCGGTGAGCACCATCGTCGCTCCCCAGTTCCGCTCGATCATCAGCGCGGCCCAGTGGCGCTGCTCCTCATTGCCGATGGCGTTGATGATGTCGGCCATCTTCGGGCCTGCGGCGTACATGAACGCCGCGGGCTGGGCGCCGAGCGCGAGCTCGTTGATCGCCCATTCCAGCATCGCCGGCGCGGGCACACCCCCGATCTCCTCGGCCATCCCGACCCGGAACCACTCCCCGTCCAGCCAGGCCCGGAACGACTTCTTGAACGGCTCGGGGATGCTCACCACGTGGGTGGCCGGATCGAAGGACGGCGGGTTGCGGTCCGTCTCGGCGTAGGCCTCCGCGAGGGGACCCTCGGCCAGCTTGGCGGCCTCGTGGAGCATCTCGCGCACCGACGGGCCGTCGAGATCGCCGAACTCTCCGGTGGCCAGCACCTTCTCCAACGCGAGCACCTCGAAGAGGTTGAACTCCAGGTCGCGGACGTTGCTCTTGTAGTGACCCATGGGGACCCCTTCAGAATCATGCGGTTCGCTGTCACCCTACGACGGTCGCGTCAGGCGCGGCGCCAATGGGCACACACGAAATCCGCGTTGACGGCCGAGGAGACCAGAGCCCATTCCGACCGCATCGGGAGCACCCGGGATCCAGCGCCCAGCGTGCACGGGGCGTAGGAGACGATCATCTCGTCCACCAGTCCCGCGGCTACGAACTGGGCGGCGACGTCGCCACCGCCCACCAGCCACACGTTCTTGCCCGCCGCCGCTTCCTCGAGCACCGGGTGCAGGTCGGCGACGTCCCCCGCGAACGTCTGGACGTCGTGGCCGTCGGCGATGATTCCCGGCCGGTGGGTGAGCACCCACGTCGGCTGCGGATACATCCATTCGCCCGGGTGGTTCTCCAGGATCCATTCGTAGGTGTCGGCGCCCATCACCAGCGAGCCCACCGTTTCCATGAACGGGTCGATCGCGAACGGCCCGTCGGCGGCGATCTCACGCGAGGTCAGCCAGTCCAGGCTCTTGTTCTCGTCGACGATGTAGCCGTCGAGGCTCGAGGCGGTGTAGTACACGGTGGACATCTAGTTTCCTCTCATCCAATCCAACGGGTCCCCGAGGTGGGTCGTCACGCCGTGGCCGGCCAGCATGGTCCGGGCCAGCCCCCGGCGGTGCGCCGAATAGGTGAGCACGTGCGCGACGATGCCGTAGAGCTGGAAGGACTCCGGCGGATCACAGAGCGCGTCGATCACGGTGTCGCCGAGTCGTCCCGCCACCGCGTACTCGGACACCATTGCGCGCCAACGATTCCCGACGTCATCGTGGTGGGCCGCCAATGTTGCGGCGTCGACGAACTCCGGTTGCGTGCAGGCGCGGGATGGGAAGTCGTCGCCGGCGATCGTCGCAAGCCACACCTGTTTGGTCCACACGATCGCGCCGAGCACCGCACCGACACTGGGTTCGGGCCCGTCCCATTCCAGCACCGTCTGCCCGGGCGCGACCTCGGCAACCCACTGCTGGGGGCTCAGCAGCGCAGCCTGCCCGAGAAGGTGCGACGTGTCGGCGATGTCGTGGTCGATCATGAGCTGCGCGATGTCGGGTGTGTGCATGCCGGGAGGAGTGCGGTCACCGGGATCACTGTCCAGCCAGAGTGATTGCGGCGGATGGAAGTGCAGGCCGTTGGGGGCGGGCAGCCGGAAGTGGACGTCGGAGGCCTGTGACGGCGGCAGCCCGTACATGCGCCGGAACGCCCGGGAGAACACCTCCGCCGACGACCAGCCCTCGTCGGCGGCGACCGCGGACACCGCCTCGCCCCGTTGCAGGCGCCAGGCGGCGCGCTCCAGCATGACGCGGCGGCGCAGAGCGGCGGGCGACTCGCCGGTCAGCCGGCGCACCTCGCGCGAGAAGTGGAATTCGGAGGCGTAACTGCTGCGCGCCATGTCCCCCACATCGGCGTTGGCCGAATCGGTTACGGCGTCCAGCAGTTCGCGGAGCCGGTCGCGGCGATGAGCGCTTGCGCGAAGAGCAGAGGGGTCCGGATGAGCGCTTGCGCGAAGAGCAGAGGGGTCCGGCAGAGCCGCGTGCTCGGGCGAGGGATCGTCGGTCACGGTGTCCGAGTATCGTCGGTCGCCACCGTCAGGAACATGACAATTCCTGCTGCACTTCAGCTGTCGAGGACCCGCCCGACGCGCGCCTCGAGTTCGGCGCGGTCGCCGAGGTCGGCCAGGTTGATGCCGAACCGCCCTTCCAGCACCTCGAGCACATCGGCCGCACTGCCCAGCCGCGTCTTCTCGGAACCGCCGGCCCGGTGCACCGCGAGGCGGCGGCCGCGCAGGTTCCATCGCGCGTCGTCGGTGACCAACGCTGCGGTCAGCCCCCGGACGAACACCGACTCCGGATACGTGGACACGTACCAGCTGCCGACCTCCAGGTCGATGCGAGGCCGCGGGATCGGGTCGAGCAGATAGAGCGACTCCCAGACACCGCCGACCCGGGCCTGCAGCTCGAACCCTTCCGGATGGTCGAGCAACCGGTAGGGCTCGTGCCGGGTCTGCTGCACCTGGCCGGGTGCGAGACGGATCGGAGAACTCAACGTCTGACCACCGAATCCGACGTCGACGAGGTACGGGCCGTCGCCGTCGGGCAGTGTCACCGACAACACCTGGTGAGTCTGTGCGGGCAGCGTGTCGTCGTCGTGCATCCAGATGACACGTCCGACGAGGCGCTGTACCCCGAAACCGAGGTCGTCGAGCACGTAGCCGAGCAGCCCGTTCTGCTCGTAGCAGTACCCGCCGCGCCGACGTCCGAGGAGCTTGTCCGCCAACGCTTCCGCCGAGAGGTCCACGACCGGGATGCCGGTGACCGGGTCCAGGTTTTCGAACGGAATGCTGCGGTTGTGCCCGGCGACGATGTCACGCAGGGCGTCGAGGGTGGACTCGACCGGCATGGTGAGGCCGATTCGGGTGAAGTACGCGTCGAGCAGGGTGGACATGTCCGCCATGGTGCGACCTCAACGGCGGTTCAGGTCAATTCCGGCTTCTGACCGCAGGCCCCCGAAAGCACTATGGCGGAATCCCCCGACCGGGTTCCGCCACAGTGGTTCGAACCTACAGCGGCCGGTCCGGATCCGTCGGGCGTTTGGGACTACCTGCCAGCTGCAATTTCGCGTCGCCGCGGGATTGCGCCGCCGGCCTGTCGCGTTGACGCCATCATGACCGACACCGAACACACCACCGCCCTGGTCACCGGGGCCAACCGCGGCCTGGGCCGACGTTTCGCCGAGGCGCTGGTGGCCCGCGGCGCCAAGGTCTACGCGGCCGCACGGCGGCCCGAGACCGTCGACATTCCCGGCGTCGTGCCGATCCAACTCGACATCACCGATCCCGAATCGGTGCGCCGGGCCGCGGAACAGGCCACCGACGTCACCGTCGTCATCAACAACGCCGGCGTCTCGACGCGGGCGGGGCTGCTCGACGGCACCCTCGAGGACATCCGGCTCGAGATGGACACGCACTACTTCGGCACTCTCGCCGTCACCCGTGCGTTCGTGCCCGTCATCGAACGCAACGGGGGCGGCGCCATCCTCAACGTGCTGTCGGTCCTGTCGTGGTTGCATCCACCGACCAGCGGCGCGTACTCGGCGGCCAAGGCCGCCGGCTGGGCGATGACCGATGCGTTGCGTGCGGAACTCGCGCCCCGCGGGATCCACGTGGCGGCGCTGCATGTCGGCTTCATGGACACCGACATGGTCAGCTACATCCCGGCCGACCAGAAGACCGACCCCGCGGTGGTGGCCGAACTCGCGCTCGACGGCCTCTTCGCCGGGCAGCCCGAGATTCTCGCCGACGAACTGACCCGCAACGTCAAGGCGCAGCTGTCGGCGGCGCCCGCCTGAGCAAGGCCGACAATCAAGATCAACGTTGCGATCGGGTGACCGGCCTTGACGACGGCCCCGCCGGTACTGGATTCTTCGGACACGTGATGCTGCTCATAACGCGGTGTCGATGCCTGTGAGCAGCGGGTAGGCTAGCAAAACTAGAACACGTTACAGTCCGACGCTGTAGTCAGCTGAGCCAGTCAAGGGGGCCGCCGTGAGCGCGACCGACATCGACACGTCCGAGATCACCAAGTGGGATCCCGTCCTCACCGAGCGGGTGATGGGCCTGCTCAAACCCTTCCTGAAGGGCTGGCACCGCGCCGAGGTGCGCGGCCTCGAAGACTTCCCCAACGGTGGTGCGCTGGTGGTGGCGAATCACTCCGGCGGGCTGTTCCCCATGGACGTCCCGATCTTCGCCAGCGGCTTCTACGAGAAGTTCGGCTACGACCGGCCCGTGTACACGCTCAGCCACGACATGTTGATGGTCGGCCCGACGGGTGCCTTCTTCAAGAAGACCGGTTTCATTCCGGCCAACCACCGTAACGCCGACGAGGCGCTGCGCTCCGGCGGCGTCGTCGTGGTCTTCCCCGGCGGCGATTACGACGTCTACCGGCCGACGCTGGCGGCAAACAAGATCGACTTCGGTGGCCGCACCGGCTACGTGAAGGCGGCGATCAATGCGGGCGTCCCGATCGTGCCGACGGTGGCCATCGGCGGCCAGGAGAGCCAGCTGTTCCTGTCCCGCGGGACGGAGCTCGCCAAGGCGCTGGGTCCGGTGGCGCGGGCGTTTCGCACCAAGATCCTGCCGGTGTCGTTCGGCTTCCCGTTCGGGCTGTCGGTCGTGCTGCCGCTGAACGTGCCCCTGCCCGCCAAGATCACGATGAAGGCGCTGCCGCCCATCGACATCGTCGCCGAGTTCGGCGAGGACCCCGACATCGACGAGGTCGACGCCCACGTGCGGCGGGTGATGCAGCGCGCTCTCGACGAACTGGCTCAGGAGCGCCGACTTCCGGTGCTGGGCTGAACGCATGGGTATCACCGACCCGGTCACCAAGACACTGGGCCTGCTCTCGACGATGGTGCGCGCTGGCGTCATCGCGCCGATGCGGCCGGACAAGTACCTGCGCATCGCGGGTGCGATGCAGCGCGAGAACATGGCGATCACCTCAGGATTCGCCGCAGCCGCGCAGCGCTGTCCCGACCGCGCCGGCCTGATCGACGAACTCGGAATCCTGACGTGGCGCCAGATCGACCAGCGCGCCGACGCGTTCGCCGCGGCATTGCAGGCGCTTCCCGGTGGTCAGCCGGAGGTCATCGCGCTGATGGCGCGCAACCACCGCGGATTCGTCGACGCGCTGATTGCGGCCAACCGCATCGGTGCCGACGTGCTGCTGCTCAACACCTCGTTCGCCGGCCCGGCACTCGCGGAGGTGATGGAGCGCGAGGGTGAGGGCCGGTCCGTCGCGGTGGTCTACGACGAGGAGTTCACCGACACCGTCGACCGGGCACTGGCCGGCCGGCCCGACACCACCCGCATCGTCGCCTGGACCGACACTCCGGGTGACCGGCTCACGGTCGAGGGCATGATCGCCGAGCACGGCGGACAGGAACCCGTGCGTGCGCCGGAGAAGAGCCGGGTCATCCTGCTGACGTCCGGCACCACCGGAACACCCAAGGGCGCCAGCCATTCCGGTGGCGACCCGAGCGTGCTCAAGGCGATCCTGGACCGCACCCCGTGGCGCGCCGAGCAACCGGTGGTGATCGTCGCACCGATGTTCCACGCCTGGGGGTTCTCCCAGTTGGCGTTCGCCGCGTCGATGTCGTGCACGATCGTCACCCGCCGCAGGTTCGACCCGGAGGCGACCCTCGAGCTCGTCGACAAGTACCGCGCCACCGGGCTGTGTGTGGTTCCGGTGATGTTCGACCGGATCATGGACCTGCCCGACGAGGTGCTCGACAAATACAGCGGGCGCTCGCTGCGCTTCGCGGCGGCGTCGGGTTCGCGGATGCGCCCCGACGTGGTCATCAAGTTCATGGACCGGTTCGGCGACGTCATCTACAACAACTACAACGCCACCGAGGCCGGCATGATCGCCACCGCGACACCGCGTGACCTGCGGGCCGCGCCGGACACCGCGGGCAGGCCGGCCGAGGGCACCGAGATCCGGATCCTCGACGCAGATTTCAACGAGGTGCCCACCGGCGAGGTCGGCGGCATCTACGTGCGCAACTCGACACAGTTCGACGGCTACACCACGGGCAAGACGAAAGACTTCCACGAGGGGTTCATGTCCTCCGGTGACGTCGGATACTTCGACGAAGCCGGACGGCTCTTCGTGGTCGGCCGCGACGACGAGATGATCGTCTCCGGGGGAGAGAACGTGTACCCGATCGAGGTGGAGAAGACACTGGCCGCCCACCCGGACGTGGCCGAGGCCACGGTGCTCGGCGTCGACGACGAGAAGTTCGGCCAACGCCTTGAGGCGTTCGTGGTTTTGACCGCAGACGCCGCGGCTACTCCCGAGACACTCAAGCAGCATGTCCGCGACAACCTCGCGAACTACAAGGTGCCAAGGGAGATCACGATTCTCGATGAGCTGCCGCGTGGTGTCACCGGCAAGATCTCCCGCAAGGACCTCCAGGACCGACTCGACAATGCCTGACCATGCCTAAGCGCCGTCCGCTGCTGCGGGCCGTCGCAGAACTCCTCAACGCCGCCAACGGCCTTCGCCCGCTGGCCCGCGACGGCTACCTCACCATCCCGGTCTTCGCATTCGGCTGGCCGACCTCGGAGGTGTCCCCGCTCTACATGGCGGGTTCGATGCTCGACGCGATCCGGCGCGGTGTTCGTGGTGACTTCCGCGGCGCCCGCGGCCGGATCGCGCTGCTGCTCACCGCGGCCGCCTGGGCGCTGCTGTATCTGATCCACCGGCGCAACGTGGCCGCTCAACCGTATTTCGAGGACCCGCTGCGTGAGGCGCTCGGCGAGAACTACCAGCGCATCGCCGAGGCCGCGAAGTCGAGCAGGCGGCGGCGCGTCGGGGTCTTCCCACCAGACCTGGTCCGCCGCCGCTACGTCGAGAGCGTCGTGCAGTACGGCCCGCTGCGGGTGAACAGGGCCGACATCTGGCGCCGTGCCGACCTGCCGCGTGACGGCAAAGCGCCTGTGCTGCTGCAGGTTCCGGGTGGCGCGTGGGCGATCGGGATGCGTCGTCCGCAAGCGTATCCGCTGCTGAGCCACCTCGCCGACCACGGCTGGATCTGCGTGTCGATCGATTACCGGGTCAGTCCGCGCAACACCTGGCCGGATCACATCGTCGACGTCAAGCGGGCGCTGGCGTGGATCAAGGAGCACATCGCCGAGTACGGCGGTGATCCGGACTTCGTCGCGATCACCGGCGGCTCGGCGGGTGGGCACCTGTCCGCGCTGGCCGCGTTGACCGCCGACGATCCGCAGTTCCAGCCGGGCTTCGAGGATGCCGACACCTCCGTGGCAGCAGCGGTGCCGATCTACGGCCGCTACGACTGGGTGTCCGGACGCGGCAGCGGCCGCAGGGAGTTCATCGCTTTCCTGCAGGAATTCGTTGTCAAGAAGCCGATTTCGGGAAACCGGCAGCTCTACGTCGACGCGTCACCGCGTTACCGGCTGCGGGCCGACGCGCCGCCGTTCTTCATCCTGCACGGTCGCGACGATTCGATCATTCCCGTCCCGGAGGGCCGGGCGTTCGCCGAGGCACTGCGGAACGTGTCGACATCGCCTGTGGTGTATGCCGAGATCCCGCACGCGCAGCACGCCTTCGACTTCTACTACGGATCGCCGCGGGCGCACTACACCGCGCAGGCGGTCGAGGAGTTCCTGTCATGGGTGCAGGGCGAGCGCATGCTGGCCCGCAAGGCGGGTTAGTCGTTGGCCGCGGCGTCGAGGACGCCGTCGAGCACGGCCGCGATCCTGGCGGCCCACCCATCGTCGATCGAACCGGTGCGGGCCAACTCTGCGACATAGCTGCCGACGATGATGTCGACGAGCGTGTCCCCGACGCGGTCGCCGATCGCCAGCGCATCGATCGCCTGCCGCCGATAGGCCACCAGGATCGCGCGGAACGCCTCGCTGAATTCCGGGTCCTCGTCGGTGAGCAGCGCGGCGAAACCGCCTGCGCCGATGCCGGCGGCGATGACGTCGACCGACTGGGTGATGACCCACTGCAGCCGCTCGGCCCGACCGGATTCCGGAGGCGCCGACGGGCGCTCCCCCAGCGTCTCGAGCGCGGCGGTGAGTAGCATTCGCCGGTTCTGATGGCGCCGGTAGATGGTGGTCTTCGCGATGCCCGTGGCGTCGACGATGGCCTGCATCGTGACCGCCCGGGGACCGCGCGCCCGGAGCAGCTCCAGGGCGGCGTCGAGTATCCGTGCGCCGACCTCGTCGGTGCTCTGCGCTGCCATCTGGCGCCTCCTGTGCTGCTGCCGCCGCATATGCGGAACCTCGCCCGAGACGCTACACTGTCAGTAGCGCTACGCTACGCGTAGCGTGCTATAGGGAGGTTGGCGTCATGCGCACATCGTTCAACAAGGCCCCGCTGCCGGTCATCGGCTACATCCTGACCCTGGTCGGATTCATCAGCCTGGGCTCGTTCACCGCGGCCCTCGCCTTCGGGAGCAACCTGGCGGTGATCCTGGGCGTGGCAATGCTCGTGAGCTACGCGCTGGCGGCGGGCTGCTTCATGCTTCGCGCGCGTCAGATCGCGGCGGCAGACCCGACCGACCCCGTTGTTCTGGGCCTGGACCCGATCCGCGGTGACATCGACCGGCGTACCGCCGAGCGCTACCTGGCGCGATACCGGAGTCAGGATGCCGCGGTGTCCGATCCGGGCACCGGCGCCCGTGAGGCCGGGGTGGCTCCGCGACTGGCCGACGCCGCCTGATTGCGCGCCGAAATTGCGTTCCAGCAGCCAGAGTCCGAGTAGGGCGCTGCCGGAATGCAATTTCGGCGTCGGCGGTGCTCGGGGCTAGTTGGCCATCGCCGTTTCGATCACCGTCAGCTCCGTGGAAAGTCCTGCGGCACGGCGTATCTCGATGAACTCGTCGACCATGGCCGTGGTGAGCTCATGGGGATCGTCGAGCGTCTTGCCGTCCGAAAGCACCGAGATGTTGATCTGGTCGACGTAGCTCCACACGGTGATGTTGAGGCCGCTGCCCGCGGTGAGCGGGCCGACGGAGTAGATCTCGGTGACCAACGCACCGCCGACACGGGCGCGCTCGCGGGGACCCGGCACGTTGGAGATCGGCAGGTTCATCACCTTGTTCTGGCCATCCTTGTTCGACAGCCAGCGGAACATCGCCTCGGCCGGGGCCGGCGGGAAATAGGCCGACCACCGGCTGACCAGCTCGGGACCGATCAGGTTGTTGCTCTCCTTGCCCGCCGCCGCGGCGGTGTGGGCGGCGCTGACCCGTTCCAGCGGATCCTCGACGTCCACCGGGAGGCTGACCAGCACACCGGTGAAGTAGTTACCGGAGATCCGGTCGCGGGAGAAGTCGAAACTCACCGGCACCGACGCCAGCAGCGGGTGATCGGCGCGACCGTCGTACCGCAGCAACAACTTTCGCAATGCCCCTGCGGACATCGCCAGCACCATGTCATTGATGGTGACGCCCAGCTGCTTGCCGGTCTGCTTGACGTCGTCGAGCGCCACGGTGGCGGTGGCGAACCTGCGGGTGGCGTCGACCATGTGGTTCATGAACGTCGGCGGCGGGGTGAACGGTCGCGTCAGCTCGGGCGAGAGCTTGCGCTCGCTGCGCTGCACCCGACGCACCCCCTGGGCGGTGTAGCGCACCACCCCGGGCAGCTTGGCGATCTGCCGGAGATGATCGGTGAACGCCGACCGGACCAGCTCGCCCCGGGTCGGGGCCGGGTCGGTGGCGTAGGAGTCCCGGTCGGCCTGCGGGCTGTCCTGCAGATCCATGCCGCGCGCCAGCAGGTTCGCCGACGCGACACCGTCGGCCAGGGCGTGATGGATCTTTCCGAGTACCGCGATCCGGCCGCCCGCCAGACCTTCGATCAGGTACATCTCCCACAGCGGTCGGCTGCGGTCCAGCGGGGTACTCGCGATCCTGCCCACCGCCTCGTCGAGCTCGCGACGACCGCCCGGCGCATCGACACGGCATGACCGAACGTGGTATTCGAGGTCGACCTCGGCGTTCTCCCGCCACATCGGGTGGTGGAACTTGAACGGGATGTCGATCAGCTGGTAGCGGAACGGGTCGAGTTTGTAGAGCCGTCCGTGGATGACCTTGCGAAGCTCCTCGACACCGAAGGTCGCACCGCCTTCCCGGGCGAACGTGTCGTCGAGCTCGATGACGGCCAACTTGAGCGTGTGCATGTGGACGTTCGGGGTCTCGCTGTACAGCAGCACAGCGTCCCAGCCACTAAGCCTCTTCACCGCGCCGCCTTCCGATCGGAGGTGACTATATAACCTCTTTGGCCCCGATGAGGGTCCGGTTTCGGTGAATATGGTTGAGGAACAAGCCGATTGCTGTCGACGCGGCACCGGTGCGCGCGCCGTCGGTCATGTCGAACCCGTGGCCCGCACCGGGGAGCTCGACGTAGCCGACCACCGAGCGGGACACGCCGCGCAGCCGCTCGACGAAGCTCTGGGCCTGCGCCACCGGTATGACGCTGTCCCCGGTGCCGTGGACGACGAGGAACGGTGGCGCTTCCGGATGAACCCTGGCCATCGGGGAGGCCTTCCGGAACAGCTCGGGATGCCTGTCGAACTTGCGTCGCACCACCACCCGCTCCAGGAAGTCCATGAAGCGGACGCGCTCGACCGTCGACTTGTCCTCCCAGTCGTAGCGTCCGTAGATCCCGACGACCGCGTCGACCGAGGTGTCCGACCCCTCGGGCAGCTCGTCCTGCATCTCGGGATCGTTGGCCGTCAGACCGGCCAGCGCCGCGAGGTGCCCGCCTGCCGACGCTCCGGAGATCGCGACGAAGTTGCGGTCGCCGCCGAACTTGTCGACGTTGGCACGCGCCCACGCGATCGCCGTCTTCACGTCGGCGACATGGGCCGGCCACGGATTGTGCGGCGCGACCCGGTAGTCGATCGACAGGCACACCCAGCCCCTTTCGGCCAGGTGCGACATCAACGCATAGCCCTGGAGCATGCGGCTTCCATGCACCCACGCTCCGCCCGGCACGAAGATCAGCACCGGGGCAGGCTCGGCGGGCAGATCGTCACGACGCCACACGTCGAGCAGTTGCGTCGGGCGCGGGCCGTAGCGCACCGAGGTGCGGTGCACGTGGCGCCGGTGCTCACGCATCCTCCACACCGGCGGGGTGCGCTCGGCCGCCGGCCATTCGATCTCGAGATCTTTGGGCCCGACGACATCCCGCAGCGCGGCCTCGGTCACCGCGTTGGTGCAGTCCCGCTCCTGCTTCTTGCGCTCGGCGTCGTTCGGCGTTATCAGCGACTTCGCCAGCGCACCGACGAAGTCGGGGGCGTGCCGGGTTCCCCAGATCCCGGCGGCCGTCAACGCTCCAAGTGGCTCAAGGTGTTTGCCGATCACCGGTAGTGATGCCGACGCCACGCTCATCGCCAGCATGAAGTCGGAGGGACCCGCGTTCAGCAACCATTGCAGGCGGGTGGTGAGAGTAGGTCCGGGATACCTGATGTCCGGCCGTTCCGTCATTGCGCGAGCGTACCCTTGGGCGGGAAGACGAAACGACAATCCGGGCGAAGATGTCTACTCAAATTTGCATCGTAGTCGTTTTGTGATGTGGATCACAGGTTTCCCGGGTCGACGGTGCGCGATAACGTCGGTTGCCGACCGTCAACTTCAGCAGTGAGGCCTTCACTTGAGCAAGACCGTTAGCGCGACCGTGACTGCGTCCAGGCTCGCCATCACCGACGACCACCAGGACCTCGCTGCCGCGGTGTCGGGCCAGCTCACCCGGCTGCAGACGCCGGCCAAGGCCAGGGCCGCGCTGGCCGGCGGCTCCACCCACCCGGCCGACATCTGGTCGGCCGCAACCGAACTCGGCTGGACCGGACTCGCCCTGCCCGAAGACGTCGGCGGCTCGGGCTTCGGGCTCGAGGAGCTGGCGGTGGTGATCGAATGCCTCGGCAGTCAGCTCGCGCCCGGGCCGTTCCTGTCCAGCGCGGCGGCTTCGGTGGTCATCGACCGGAGCGCACCGGATTCCGTTCGCGCCGAACTGCTCCCGGTACTGGCCGGCGGTGAGACGGTGGCCGCCCTCGGCGTGTCGGGCAGCGTCGTCGTCGGCACCGATCTGATCGTCTCCGGGGAGAGCCCGGTGGTGCTCGCAGCACCCGACGCGTCTGTGCTGGTGCTGACCGCCGGTGAGGACGTGGTGATCCTCGACGCCGGTCCCGCATCGGCGGCCGGCGGTGTCACCGTGACCCCGCTCGATTGCCTGGACCCCACCCGCAGCATCGGATCGGTGACGCTGCGCGACGTGCCCGTCGCCGCCGACCGCGTCCTGCGGGGGGCGGCGCGCAACGCGAGGACCGTGTTCCGGATCCTGGCCGCCGCCGAGGCCGTCGGCGTCAGCTGGGCGGCGCTGGACATGGCCGTGGGCTACGCCAAGGTGCGCGAACAGTTCGGGCGCACCATCGGCACCTTCCAGGCCGTCAAGCATCACGCCGCCAACATGCTGGTGGCCGCCGAGGTCGCCACCGCGGCCACCTGGGACGCGGCCCGCGCCGACGATCTCGACAGCGCCTGGTTCGCCGGCGCCGTCGCCGCCGCGCTGGCCATCCGCGCCCAGGTGTTCAACGCGCAGAACAACATTCAGCTGCACGGCGGTATCGGCTTCACGTGGGAGCACGACTCCCACCTCTACCTTCGCCGGGCGCGGACGCTGGCGGCCCTGATGGCCGACGGCGTGGACCCGCTGCTCGACATCGTCGACGGCCAACGCAACGGCCGGGCGCACGGCGCGTCCTTCACGCTGCCGCCCGAGTCCGAGGAGTACCGCAGCCAGGCGCGCGAGGCCGCCGCCAAGGTGCGGTCGCTGCCCGCCGGCCAGCAGCGCGACTTCCTCGTCGAGTCCGGATACCTGGTTCCGCACTGGCCGCAACCGTGGGGGCGGGCGGCGAACGTGCTCGAACAGCTGGTCATCGAGGAGGAGTTCGCCGGCGTCGACCGTCCCGACATGGGCATCACCGGCTGGGTGGCGCTGACGATCGCCCAGGCGGGCACCGACGATCAGCGCGAGCGCTGGGTGGAGCCGGTGCTGCGCGGACAGGTGATGTGGTGCCAGCTGTTCTCCGAACCCGGCGCCGGCTCGGACGCCGCGGCGGTACGGACGTCGGCCAAGAAGGTCGACGGCGGCTGGCGTGTCACGGGACAGAAGGTGTGGACGAGCCTGGCCCACCTGTGCCAGTGGGGCCTGGCCACGGTGCGCACCGACCCCGACGCCCCCAAGCACGCCGGTGTCACGATGATGGCGATCGACATGAACGCCGAAGGTGTGACGGTGAACCCGCTGCGGGGCATCACCGGCGACTCGCACTTCAACGAGGTGTTCTTTGACGACGTCTTCGTCCCGGACGCCGACGTGGTCGGCGACGTGAACAAGGGTTGGCTGGTCGCGCGGGCCACGCTGGGCAACGAGCGCATCTCCATCGGCGGCGGCTCCGGTGGGCCGGTGGGCACCACCCCGGACCATCTGATCAAGTTGCTCGACAGCTCACCGGCGACGTCGGCGATGTATGTCCGGCAGGCGGGCGAGGTGGTCGCCGAGCTGCACAGCCTGCGGCTGCTCAACCTGAGGCGGGCGACCCGCGCGATCGCCGGCGCCGAGCCGGGGCCCGAGGGGAACGTGACCAAGCTGCTGGTCGCCGAATCCGGTCAGCGTCTCACCGAGCTGGCCTTCGAGCTTGCAGGCACCGCCGCCGTCGTCGGGCAGACACCGCAGCTGACCCGCAGTTATCTCGGCAACCGCGCCATGACCATCGCAGGCGGAACCTCGGAGATCACCAGGAACACCATCGCCGAGCGGATCCTCGGATTGCCACGCGACCCGCTACTTCGCTGACGGGTGCCCTTGCCGCACACGCATACTGAGCGGGTGCCAGACATCGAATTCCATCCTGAGCTGCGCCGCAGCGCCCGCTTGCTGCCCAAGCAGGTCATCACGCCCCTCACCCTGCCGTTCATCCGGGCGGCGTCGCGGCTGATGTGGCGCCGCAACGACAGCCCTGCGGACGTGGAGGTGCTCACCCTCTCCTCGGGGGTCGGGGTCCGGCTGTTCCGCCCCACCGGAGTGGCGCCGGGCCGGGGGCCCGCGCTGCTGTGGATCCACGGCGGCGGGTACGTCATCGGTGACGCCGCCCAGGACGACGTGCTGTGCCGCCGGTTCGCCCGTGAGCTCGGCGCGACTGTCGCCTCGGTGAACTACCGGCTCGCGCCCGAGTATCCCTACCCGGTTCCGGTCGAGGACTGCTACTCGGCGTTGCAGTGGCTCACCCAATTGCCTTCGGTCGATCCGGCGCGGGTGGCGATCGGCGGAGCCAGCGCCGGCGGCGGGCTGGCCGCCGCGCTCGCGCTGCTCACCCGTGACCGCGGCGAAATCGAGCTCGCCGCACAGCTTCTGGTGTATCCGATGATCGATGACCGCACCGTGCACCGGAAGGGGCTCGACCACCCGGGCCACCGGCTGTGGAACCAGTCCAGCAATCGCTTCGGTTGGCGCGCATATCTGGGCGACGCCGACCCGAACGAGGCCGTCCCCGCCCGTCGTGACGACCTCGCCGGCCTTCCGCCCGCCTGGATCGGCGTCGGGACGCTGGATCTGTTCCACGACGAGGATCTCGCCTACGCCGAACGGCTCCGCGTGGCCGGGGTGCAGTGCGAGGTCATGGTGGTCGACGGCGCCTTCCACGGGTTCGACGGGATCGCACCCAAAGCCGATGTGTCGCAGTCGTTCTTCAACAGTCAATGCGCACTGCTGCGGACCGTGTTCGCTTCTGCGGCGCCCTGACGGGTCACCCGCGCTGGTAGACGACTTCACCACCGATCACGGTGGCGGCCACGGCCGCGGCGTCCAGTTCCGCCAGCGTCGCCTCCGGCGGTGTGGACAGGATGCACAGGTCGGCGGCGGCCCCGGGTTCGACCCGGCGTGGGGTGGCCGGGCGGCCGGGGTCACCGAGGAACATCTGAAGGGCCGCTGACGCCGGGACGCATTCCGCCTCCCCCAGGACGTGTCCGGCCGGGGTACGACGGAACACCGCGGCACGCATCGCCGCCCACGGATCGGCGTCGCCGAACGGCGCGTCGGTGGACAGCGCGACCGGCACCCCGGCCCGCAGCAACGACGCCACCCGCCACAGTTCGGGTTGCTCGGCGGGCGCGACATCGGCGAGGTACTGGTCGCCGCGTTCGGCCACGAAGTTCGGCTGAGTCACCACGGTCACCGCGCGGCCGGCCAGGTCGGCGAGGCTGCCGTCGGGGACCACGGCGGCGTGCTCGATGCGGTCGAGGGGATGGGTTCCGCTGCTGCGCAACGCTTCCAGCGTGACGACGAGTTGGGCGGCCGTGACACAGTGCACCGCCACCGGGAACCCCTCGGCGTGCCGGTCGCCGATCCACCTGCTCAGCTCGTCCGGGTCGAGCTCGTCGTCGTGCAGAATGCGTTTGCCGGGCGCCAGGCACCGGACCCGCTGCCGCATCTCGCGCTGCAGCGCTGCCACGTCGCCCGCGGCCAGATCCGGTGTGGCATCGGTGACCCCGGTGACCCCGTAGCGGCACAGCAGCGCGCTGAGCTCGTCCAGGCCCGGGTCGCTGCGCAACGTCGCCGCCCAACTGCCGTCCGCACTGGGCAGTCGGCCGTCGGGATGATCGGCGAGCCCGACGCGTCGCAGCGCTGCGGTGTTCAGAATCCACTGGGCCCCGCTGCGATGCTGGATACGCACCGGCACGGACGGGGCGAGCTCATCGAGCACATGCCGGTCCAACGGCCCCGCCGCGGCATCGTGGTAGCCGACGGCGCGGATCCATCCGTCGGCACCGACCGTTGCGGCGGCGAGCGTTTCGGCGAGTTCTGCCCTGCTGTGCACTTCGTCGGGTCCGACCCGTACCGAGTGCAACGCCGCCGCGGCCGCGCGCAGATGGATGTGGTGGTCGTGCAGTCCGGGGATCACGGCGCCCCCGGCCGCGTCGTACTCCGTTTCACCCGGCTCGGCCGTCAGCCCGTCGGCCATCCCGGTGATCCGCTCACCGACGCGGATGTCGGTGCGGGTGCCGTCCAGGAGCGCCGCGCGCCGGATCAGCATGGTGCGGCCAGCCGATCGGCGACCAGGCGGTCGACGACGTCGTTGTCTGAACCGAGTTCGGGTCCACTGTCCGGCACCGACGGCGTTGCAGCGCAGTCTCTTTCATCGTCACCAGGCAGTCCCGCGTAACCGGCGGCCACCGCCGCCATCGAGATCTCCACCAGCTCACCGCCGCCGCGGGCATGTGACTCCAGCACGGCCAGCGCGGCGTGCAGTCCGGTCAGCGGGTCGGCGATCGCGTCCCCGCAGAACTCCGGGGCATCGGCACTACCGCCCACCAGTCCGCCCGACACCGCGGCGTCATCACCGAAGGCCACCCAATCGGCGCGGTCACCCGCCGTACCGTGGCCGGTGACGCGCAACCAGATCCGACCATGGCGGGCGGGGACGTCCGCCGGTCCCAGTCCGCGCCGTTCCAGTGCAGCGGGTCGCGACGACTCGATCACCACGTCGGCCACGGCCAGCAGTCGGCGCACACCATCCGGACGGGTGAAATCGGCACGGTAGGAGAGCTTTCCGCCGTTCATCCAGTCGAAGAAGGCGGGCGGCCCCTGCCGTGTCCCGTCGGGCCTGGTGGCGCTCTCCACCTTGACGACGGTCGCTCCCGCCCGGGCCAGCAGCTGTCCGCACAGCGGTCCGGCCCACATCGACGACAGGTCCGCCACCAGCAACCCGGTGAGCCCACAGGGCTGAACCGGATCACCGGAACGTCGGAACACCGGTGCAGCGGAACCCGTTTCGCCCAACACCCCGACCGGTAGGCCGAGCAGCCGGGCCCGTTCGGCGAACGCGACCACACCGCGGTCATGCACGTTGCGTTCCACTGCGGGCCACGGGTCACCGACGACCGCGTCGGCCTCGACGAGGGCCGGGACGGCCGCGATGTCGTCGGGCCGGGACAGGGTCAGCGCGCACCAGCCGTCATGCGCGGCCATCAGCCGGGAGGCGCCCCCGGCGGAGACCCGGCCACCCGACCGGAGCCCCAGCAGAGCAGCCCGCCCGCCGAGCAGTTCGTCCGTGTCCGCCGCGATGCCCGCCCGCGCGGCCGTCGAGCGGGCGCGCTCGAGCACGGCGGCGGGAATGCGCACGGAGGTCACCGGACCATTGTGGGTCACGGCGCCACGACGGTGCACCGACAGGACAGCACGACGGTGCACCGACGGGACAGCACGACGGTGAACCGTCAGAAATGCAGGGCGCTGAACCGTCAGAAATGCAGGGCGCTGAACCGCCACTCCAGAACCTGCCTGTCCGCCCCGGGTTCGTCACCCGCCGCGTGGACGACCGAGCGCAACCGCAGCACCGCGCCGCGGCCGTCCGGGAGCGGGTCGGCGCTCTCGACGGTGAGATCGCTGTAGAGCGTGTCGTTCTCGTACACCGGCCCGGTGTGATCGCAGGACTCCCAGCCCAGCACCGTCACGAGGTTGGGCAGCAGCCGGGTCGCCTGCGCCAGGGCCAGGCCGATGGTGTGCCCGCCGTAGACCAGCCGGCGACCAGCGACACGTGAATCATGATGTGTGGCAGCGATGTTCAGTGACAGCCTGGCCAATTCCGGGGCGCTGCTCACCACGTCCGCGGTGCTCCGACCCACCGTACCCACCAGCGCCGGGTCGAAATGCGGTCCCGGCACCCGCGTCCGGAACGCCTCGGCATCCCAGTCGGCGGTGGGATCGGCCACCGGAGCAGCGCCGGCCCCGATCGCGGAGAGATCGTCGTCGTGACCGGTCTGGGCGGTGTCATCACTGAGTGGGAGCATCGCGCACCGGTAGAAATCCAGGATGAGCCGCCCCACACCGTCGATCGTCGTCATGCGCAGTGCGGCAAGCCCGGTGGGCGCCCGGCCGGGCTTGGCGGTGTTCTGCCTCAGGCCCACCACCTCGGTGCGGGTGAACAACGAGTCACCGATGACGGGATAGCGGTAGAAGGTCAGGCCGCGGTAGAACAGGTTGGCCTTGACCCGCTGGGTGGCCAGCGTCGACTGGCCGATCGCGACGTCGCAGACCAGTGCCGGATGCGCCAGCGGCGCCGTCGCGCCGGCCACGGACAGGGACAGTTCGCCGTCGAGGGGCAGGCGCATCCGGTCGCCGATGATCGCCTGATGTGTCGCGGCCACTCCCGCCGTCAGCGTCATCGACGGAGCGGAGTCGAAGACCTGTCCGACCCTCAGGTCGTCGAAGTGGGGACCACCGGACATTTGGCCGCACAAAGTCACAGAGGGTGATGCTGGCACCGGCCCGGTCCGCATGTCAATATGGCGGGGCGAAATGGCCGTACATTTGCGAAGCAACGGAGGCGTGGGCATGGTCGAGGGTCTGAGCAGCGAAGAAGCCATGCTGGTGGAGACGGTCCGGACGTTCATCGACCGCGAGGTCCGGCCCACCGTGCGCGACGTCGAGCACGCCAACACCTACCCGGAGGCGTGGATCGAGAAGATGAAGCAGATCGGGATCTTCGGGTTGGCCATCCCCGAATCCGAGGGCGGCGCACCGGTTTCCACGCGCTGCTACGTGTTGGTCACCCAGGAGCTGGCCCGCGGCTGGATGAGCCTGGCCGGCGCGATGGGTGGGCACACCGTGGTGGCCAAGCTGCTGTCGCTGTTCGGAACCGATGAGCAGAAGCAGCGTTATCTGCCGCCGATGGCGACCGGCGAGCTGCGCGCGACGATGGCGCTGACCGAGCCCGGCGGCGGCTCCGACCTGCAGGCGATGAGCACCGTGGCCCGCCGTGACGGCGACGAGCTGGTGATCAGCGGGGCCAAGACGTGGATCTCCAACGCCAGACGTTCGGGGTTGATCGCACTGTTGTGCAAGACCGACCCCGAGGCCACCCCGAGGCATTCGGGCATCTCGGTCGTTCTGGTGGACAACCCGACCGACGGTCTCACCGTGTCGCGCGACCTGCCCAAACTCGGCTACAAGGGCGTCGAATCCTGCGAGCTGACCTTCGACGGGTGCCGGGTTCCCGAATCCGCGATTCTCGGCGGTGCGGCGGGTCGGGGGTTCGCCCAGATGATGAAAGGCCTTGAGACGGGCCGTATCCAGGTCGCCTCCCGCGCCCTCGGGGTGGCATCGGCGGCGCTGGCGGATGCATTGGCCTACGCACAGGACAGGGAGAGCTTCGGGCAGCCGATCTGGAAGCACCAGGCGGTCGGCCACTATCTCGCGGACATGGCGACGAAGTTGACCGCTGCGCGCCAGCTGACGCTCTACGCCGCCGACCGCTACGACAGCGGGGCGCGGGCCGACATGGAGGCGGGGATGGCCAAGCTGTTCGCCTCCGAGGTCGCAATGGAGATCGCGCTCAACGCGGTGCGAATCCACGGCGGCTACGGCTACTCGACCGAATACGACGTGGAACGGTACTTCCGCGACGCGCCGCTGATGATCGTCGGCGAAGGCACCAACGAGATCCAACGCAACGTGATCGCCGGACAACTGGTGGCCCGGGGCGGCATCTGATGCCGCCGGCCTATCAGGTGCTGCGCGAACGGCTTCGCGACGACATCGCCGCGGGCCGCTATCCCGACGGCACACGGCTGCCGACGGAATCGGAACTGGTCGCCCGGCACGGCCTGTCCCGCCAGACCGTACGACGCGCATTCCAGGATCTCGTCGCCGAGGGCACCGTGTACCGGGTGCCCGGGCGTGGGAGCTACGCGAGCGAGCAGGGCCGTCGCTACCTCCGGCAGCTGGGGTCCATCGAGGACCTGATGAGCCTGTCCGACGACACCACGATGGAGGTGGTCGACGGGCTGCGTCGACGCGTCGACATCGAGGCCGCCAGCCGCCTACGGCTGGACGGGGACGTCGTCTACTCGGTGCAGTTCCGTCGACTGCACGGTGGTATCACGTTCGGGCACACCACCGTTGCACTCCCGCCTGCGGTGGCCACCTCCGTGCTCACGTCCCCGCATCTGGTCACCGGCGCCACGAGCACCCACACCGTGATCGGGCTGCTCGAGCCGCATCTGGAGAAACCGATCGCCGAGGCGGCGCAATCGATCACCGTCGCTGCCGCGGACGAGGCGGCCGCCGCGGCGGTGGCCTGCCCGCCCGGACATCCGATGCTGCGGGTGGACCGGCTGTACGCCGACGACGAGGGCCACCCGGTCGAGTTGGCCGTCAGCCAGTTCCTGCCCGAGCAATACACCTACCGGGTCACGTTGCGCCGCTCCAGTTAGGGAGTCCGCTCGAGCACCCCCGGTTGTCGCTCGCGCGCCGAGTTCACCCGACGGCGTCGACGAGGCCCCACCGCAGCGCCGTGCCGGCGTCGATCGGCCGCCCGGAGAGCACCAGATAAGCTGTGCGCCAACGTCCGATGCGGCGGGTGACGCTGACCGTGCCGCCGGCACCGGGGATCAGACCGAGCGTGAGCTCGGGCAACCCGAGAACCGCGTCGGCGTCGCAGGACACCCACCCGCAGAATGCCGCCATCTCCAGGCCGCTGCCCTGAACCTGGCCGTGCAACTCGGCGCGGCAGCCACGGCCCAGGCGCGCGGTGATCTCGTCGAGGACCAGGGCGGGGCTGTGCCGGGTGCGGGCCAGGTGCGCGCAGGCAGGATCGGTGAACGTGCCGAACTCGGCCAGGTCGCCGCCACTGCAGAACGACGGACCGTTGCCGGCCAGCACCACCTCGTCGACCGACGGATCCAGCCGCGCCACCTCGAGCGCTTCGAGCAGCGCCGCCCGCGCGTCGGTCGAGAAGGCGTTGTGCCGCTGTGGCCGGTTGAAGCGGATCGTCAGTCGGCCGTCGTGGCGTTCCGCCACCACGGGATCCGAGATATCCGGAACCCGCGCCGGCCCTCGCTCGGCGAGCCAGCGGGCGAACTCGGATCCCGACTGCAACGTCGAGTAGGCCAGCGACTCGGTGATCACTCCGGCGAAGGTGCTTCCCCCGGGGTCGAATGCGCGCAGCACGTCGTCACAGACCGCGGCCGCCTGCGGCCACCGCCGGCAGCGCTCCTCCAACTCCGCCAGGGTGTCGGGCACCGAGGTGACGGTGACCGCCCGGCGGTCATCGACGTCGTCCTCGGTCACCGTGAAAGTCGCGTCGTCGGAAGGGGTTCCGACAGCGACGCGGACACCGCCCCCCAGTTCGACCGGACTGTTCACGAGTGCTTCTTCACCAGCTCCTGCTTGTAGAGCTTGCCGGTGTCGGTGCGGGGCAGCTGCGCCTCGAACGACAGGGAGCGCGGGCACTTGTAGTGGGCCAGGCGATCCCGCAGCCAGGAGATGAGTTCGGCGGCGAACTCCTCGGTGGCGTCGGCGGGATCCACCGTCTGGACCACGGCCTTGACGCTCT
>Ga0172382_10001814_pt1 | contig 36957 bp, 36 predicted proteins | sample Leawel138RmetaG_FD_122245 | JGI IMG/M metagenome (GOLD analysis project Ga0172382, IMG submission 122245) | Leachate microbial communities from a municipal landfill in Southern Ontario, Canada - Leachate well 138R metaG | ecosystem: Engineered > Solid waste > Landfill > Unclassified | place... | reverse complement strand
ATCTAATAATTTGTTTATGCTTCTTTTTGGCTGCAACTTCGTTATATTTTTTTGAGATAGAACACCGCTATCTCAAAAAAATATGCCTCGTTTCGCTCAAAAATAAGCTATAAACATTCTCACGATATAAATTTAAACAGGCTCTAAAGGTACGTAAAAATGTTTAGAAAAATCACCTGAGATTGTCTTTAGCCCCGGTTGTAGTGGAAATCCTTTAGTTGCGAGATGGCAAAGCCATCTCGCAACTAAAGATTGAAACGGAAAACGGGAACTCACTTTTAGACAAGCCCGAAAGTATATGCTCCCAAAAAAATTATACGTTGAAACGGAAATGCATCACATCTCCGTCTTTTACAATATATTCCTTGCCTTCTACACGAAGTTTTCCGGCTTCTTTTACCTTGGCTTCTGAGCCGTATTTTACGTAGTCATCATAGGCGATAACCTCTGCCCTGATGAATCCTTTTTCAAAATCAGAGTGAATCACACCCGCTGCTTTGGGAGCCGTATCTCCGACATTGATAGTCCAGGCACGAACTTCTTTGACTCCGGCTGTGAAGTAGGTTTGTTGTTTCAACAGCTTGTAAGCCGAGCGAATAAGCACAGAAACTCCCGGTTCCTGCAAGCCCATATCCTCTAAAAACATCTGTCTTTCTTCATAAGTTTCGAGCTCCGTAATATCGGCTTCGGTAGCCACAGCCAGCACAATTACCTCAGCATTTTCGTCTTTTACCAGTTCTTTTACCTGCTCTACGTATTTATTTCCGTTTACAGCCGAACCTTCATCTACGTTACACACATACAAAACAGGTTTTGTGGTGATTAACTGGAAATCTTCCATCATTTCGACTTCATCATCATTGTTCGGAATAACCGTTCTGGCAGATTTTGCCTCCAACAAAGCCGTTCTGATTCGCTCCAGAAGAGCCTCTTCGGCTTGTGCTTCTTTGTTTCCGGTTTTGGCTGCTCTTTTGGTTTTTTCCAGACGTTTTTCAACCGTTTCGAGGTCTTTTAGCTGTAGCTCTATATCAATAATTTCTTTGTCTCTCACCGGATTTACTCCGCCCTCAACGTGAACGATATTATCATTGTCAAAACAACGCAATACGTGAATGATAGCATTACATTCTCTGATATTTCCGAGGAACTGATTGCCTAAGCCTTCTCCTTTGCTGGCACCTTTTACCAGCCCTGCAATATCGACAATTTCAACCGTTGCAGGCTGAACTCTCTCCGGATTTACAAATTCCGATAATTTTTCCAGCCTCGGGTCGGGTACGTTCACCACTCCAACATTGGGCTCGATCGTACAAAACGGAAAGTTTGCACTCTGTGCCTTTGCATTAGACAAACAATTGAAAAGTGTTGATTTTCCTACGTTGGGTAAGCCTACAATTCCTGCTTTCATCTCTGTATTTCAGTTTTAAAAATAAAGGGGCAAAGATACGAGAATTTTGTTTAGATTGAAGATTTAGAGCCTGTTTAAAATTTATCTACTAATTTGTTTATGCTTCTTTTTGGCTGCAACTTCGTTATATTTTCCTGAGATAGAACACCGCTATCTCAAGAAAATATGCCTCGTTTCGCTCAAAAATAAGCTATAAACATTCTCACAATATAAATTTAAACAGGCTCTTAGAAATTAGGAATTAACTCGGATAATTATTGGGAATTTTTGAATGATGTAATTTGATTTCTATCGTAAAGCAACTTTACAGAAAACATCAGAAATCACCCCCGGAGGTGATTTTTTTACAAAAATATGACCTCAGAACCCCAAAGTTTTTGTAAATTGGGCAATCTTAACCACAAAAGCCAGTTTAAATGGACAAATTTGTACTCAAAAAAGCCGGAGAGATATGGAAAGAAATCGGGCATCACAAAAAGCCCGAAGAGTTGAAAATAGAAATAGAAATCTACAAAAAAATGCTCAATCTGTTTCAGGTTGGCGATTATTGTTACTTCATATTCAGTCCACCTGAAATGCGTATGGAATACACCAACACGTCAATTACCAAACTATTGGGATATCAGCCGGAAGAGTTTACCTTAGAGAAATTTCTGGAGATGATCCATCCTGATGATTTGACCACCTATCTGAATTTTGAAGCCACCATTACCGAATTCTGGAAAAATCTGCCCCCGGAAAAGGTTTTTAAATACAAAACCCGGTATGATTTCAGGATTCGTTGCAAAAACGGTCAGTACAAAAGATTGCTCCAACAAGTAGCCGTTATCCAAAGCGATGAGAGCGGAGCCGTATTGCGGACTTTTGTAATATTCACAGATATTACCAATCTGAAACAAACCAACAAAATGGTGCTGTCGATCATAGGTCTGGAAGGAGAACCGTCTTATATTGACATACAGCCCATACAGGCATTGGTGCCTTATAAAAGCATACTCACCAAAAGAGAAAAGCAAATTTTTCATTTGTTAATCGAAGAATACCAGTCAACCCAGATAGCCGAAATACTGAACATCAGCCTCAATACGGTTCGCTCCCATCGGAAAAATATTTTCAAAAAAACAAACACCAAATCGGTTTTGCAACTGATAAAATTAGGACTTGAAAAAGGATGGATTTAGAGCCTGTTTATGTTACTCTCCTAATTCAAACCACTCTTTTACTAAATCCTGTTCAAAAGAAGAGACATTTTTGTGGGTAAATTCGTTGGTGTGGTTGTTATAATCATACTCGGCACTCCACGCTTTGTAGTTTTGAGCAACCTCTTTGATGCTCTTTACGATAAATGCTACTTCGCTGTCTGTAGTTGTCGGGTGAATCGACATTCTGATCCAGCCCGGTTTTTCGGAGAGAATTCCCTGAGAGATTTTATCAGTCAAATAATGAGAAGTTTCCTGATCAACATGAAGCAAAAAATGACCGTAGGTTCCTGCACAACTACAACCTCCACGGGTTTGCACTCCGAACCTGTCATTTAAGAGTTTTACTCCCAAATTATAATGCAACCCGTCAATATAAAACGAAATCACTCCCAAACGGTTTTCGTGTTGCCCTGCCAGAATCGTCAGATTCGGGATTTGTTTGAGTTCCGCAAAAACATAGTCAATGATTTCGTGTTCTCTTTGGAGCATTTTTTCTACTCCCATTTGCTCTTTCAACTGAACAGCCAAAGCTGTTTTGATGACTTGCAAAAATCCGGGAGTTCCTCCGTCTTCTCTGTCTTCGATATTGTCTAAATATTTGTGTTCGCCCCAAGGATTTGTCCAACTCACAGTACCTCCACCCGGATGATCGGGCACCATATTTTTATATAATTTTTTGTTGAAAACAAGCACTCCCGAAGTGCCCGGACCTCCCAAAAACTTGTGAGGGGAAAGGAAAATGGCATCTAAATAGGATTCCTGGTCAGGATGCATGTCAATCTCTACATAAGGAGCCGAACAAGCGAAATCCACAAAACAAACTCCGTTGTATTTGTGAATCATTTTGGCGATTTTGTGATAGGGAGTTTGGATTCCCGTTACGTTGGAACAAGCCGTAACCGAGGCTATTTTCAGGGTATAATCTTTATATTTTTCGAGGAGTTCTGCAAAACTATCCAAACAAATCAGTCCTTTTTCACAAGCGGGAATCACCTCAACAGTTGCAATAGTTTCCAGCCACGAAGTCTGATTGGAGTGGTGCTCCATGTGTGAGATAAAAACTACCGGTTTTTTCTCCTGAGGAATATCGGTATATTTTCGCAGGTTTTCAGGGACTTTGAGCCCTAAAATTCGCTGAAATTTATTGATAACGCCTGTCATTCCGGTTCCGGCAGCTATAAAAACATCATCTTCGGAGGCGTTGACATGTTTTTTGATAATTTCTCTGGCTTTGTGATAGGCCAAAGTCATTGCCGTTCCCGAAACGGTGGTTTCTGTATGGGTGTTGGCAACAAACGAACCGAAATCATTCATTAGTTTTTCCTCAATCGGGCGATATAATCTGCCTGAGGCTGTCCAATCTGCATAAATGATTTTCTTTCTTCCGAAAGGAGAATCAAATTCCTGATCAATCCCGATAATGTTGTTTCGAAACGGAGCAAAATAAGTTTCTAATGAGGTGGGTTTGGTTTCGGTCGTATTCATTTAAATTTCACATAAATTTAGATTGCAAATATACCTATTTTAAGCAGAAAACCTCCCAAATAAAATTTTGAGAGGTTTTCCGGTAGTATGCAAAAAAGGGTTAATCTTTAAGTAAGTTTCTCGAAATCACCAGTTTCTGGATTTCGGTTGTTCCTTCTCCGATAGTACAAAGTTTAGAATCTCTAAAGAATTTTTCTACCGGAAAATCTTTGGTATATCCGTAACCTCCGTGAATCTGTATAGCTTCTGTAGAAACTTTTACACACATCTCGGAAGCATACATTTTTGCCATCGCTCCCAGAGTGGTTACCGGAAGATTGTTATTTTTCAAATAAGCCGCTTTGTGCAGAAGCAATTCAGAAGCTTCGATTTCGGTTGCCATATCAGCCAGTTTGAATCCGATTGCCTGAAAAGCACTAATCGGTTTCCCGAATTGATGACGTTCTTTGGAATATTTCAGGGCAGCCTCATAAGCTCCTTTTCCGATTCCCAGAGCCAAAGCTCCGATAGAAATCCGACCTCCGTCAAGGATTTTCATCGCCTGAATAAATCCTTCACCTATTTCGCCTAAGCGGTTGGCATCAGGGATTCTGCAATTGTCAAAAATAAGTTCAGCCGTTTCGGAAGCTCTCATTCCGAGTTTGTTTTCTTTTTTTCCGCTTGAAAAACCGGGAGTTCCCTTTTCGACCACAAAAGCAGTCATTCCACGGGAATCGCCTTTTTCTCCGGTTCTTGCAATCACCACAGCCACCTGACCCGAAATAGCGTGAGTAATGAAGTTTTTAGCTCCGTTCAATACCCAGAAATCTCCGTCTTTTACAGCTGTAGTACTCATTCCACCAGCATCTGAACCCGTGTTGTGTTCCGTAAGCCCCCAAGCTCCAATCCATTCTGCGGTTGCCAGTTTCGGAATCCATTTCTTTTTTTGTTCTTCGTTTCCGAAAGTCAGAATATGATTCGTACAAAGCGAATTATGAGCCGCAACCGACAAACCGATAGACGAATCGACTTTGGAAATTTCTTCAATTACCGTAATATATTCGTGATAACCCAAGCCTGAACCACCTAATTCTTCGGGAACCAAAACTCCCATAAAGCCCATCTCTCCCAGCTTTTTGAAAAGTTCTACGGGAAAAGTCTGGCTTTCGTCCCACTCCATAATATTCGGGCGAATGTGTTGTTCGGCAAAATCTCTGATAGACTGAGCTATCATTTTTTGGGTCTCAGATGTGTCAAAATTCATAACAGTATTTCCTTAAAATTTTAGAATTCCAAATATAAGGCAATTATTTCGATTTTTTCAACAGGAAAATCAGGAATTTTTGCCAAATCGTCAGAATTTCGGATTTCCCCGTTATTGCTGCGATACACGACAATATTCTTAGAAATCGGGTACTTAAAATACGGAAAAACTCCTAATTCCTTAATCGAAAGTTCGTTTATTTTAATTTTCTTTATCCCCGAAATTTCAGAAACGAAGAAATGCTTGTGTAATTCCGCAATCACCTCAGGCGAAAGTCCATACACCTCTTCGAGTTGCTGCATCGCTACAAAACACCCCAGAGTGGCTTTGTGTTTCAGGATTCTCTCCGATAATTTTTCCCCGATTCCCCACACTTTTATCAGGTCGTCCTGAGTGGCAAGGTTCAAATCCTTAGGGATAATCGCTTCTTTTTTGGTGTCGAAAGTTTTGAAGCTTTGATGGGATGCTTTTTTGGGAGCCGTAACCCATTCGGGGAATTTGAAATAGGGCGAAATAACATTGAGCAAACTGTCTGAAACCCCGGTAACCTGTTGAAATTCTTTGGCTGAATTAACGAATTTTTCCGTTTTCCGGAAGGCTAACAAACGGTCAATTTCCTCTACCGACATTCCGAGTTGATAGCCTTTGAAATCACTGATAAAATTTGGGTTAAACGGATAAAGTGTGTATTTGGGTTCGCTTACACCTTTGAGGCTGTCCACCACTTTCTGATGATGAAGCCAGGCGGTTTGGGTGGGGTTTTCAGCCGGATTTTCCCGGGAAGAAACCCAAAAATAAATTCCTTGCAGCAGTAACATCAAGCCAAAAAAGGCGAAAATTCCTTTTCGCTGCTTTCTGTTAAAAGTAAAAAATTGCGTTAACCGACTCATTTTCTGTGCCTTTTAATCTGTTCAAAATTAAATATTTTTTTAGGAAACAAAAAACTACACACTAAAATTATTATCTTTGAAAATCTAAAACCATCAGAAAATGACTAAAAAAACTATTTTTCTGCTCTTTATCATATACAGTTGGTGTCTTTCTGCACAGGATTTTTACAAATACGTAAACCCGATGATTGGAACGGACGGCACGGGACATACGTTTCCCGGAGCCACAGCTCCTTTCGGAATGGTACAGCTTTCTCCTGATACCCGAATTGACGGAAGTTGGGAAGGTTGCTCAGGTTATCACTATTCCGATAATGTGATTTACGGATTTTCACATACACATTTGAACGGAACAGGAGTTTCCGATTATGGGGATATTTTACTGATGCCTACAATGGGTGTTAATTTTTTTAATCCGAAAGAATATTCTTCGACATTTTCTCATAGCAAAGAAAAAGCAAGTGCAGGATATTATTCGGTTCATTTGGATAAATACGATATTGATGTGGAATTAACGACTTCAACAAGAGTAGGATTTCATAAATATACATTCAATAAAAGTGGAGAAGCACAACTTGTTTTGGATTTATTGCACAGGGATATTTTATTAGATAGTAAAATCAATGTAATTGATGATAAGACTATCGAAGTTTACAGACGTAGTGAGGCTTGGGCTACCAATCAGCAGATTTGGGCAAGAATTGAGTTTAACAAACCGGTATTTTTAGACTTTTATAATTTTTCTCCAAAGTTTAAAGAAGGAATAGGCGTAAAATTGAAAGATATTGATTTATCTAAGTCTGAAAAAGTTGTTTTTAATAGAACAGTTGAAAAAGGCGAAGAACTTTTAGTAAAAGTTTCCCTTTCTCTTACAGGTTTTGAGGGAGCAAAACTCAATTCGTCCGAAATTCCGCATTGGGATTTTGAAAAAGTCAAAAAACAAACCCAGCAACTTTGGAACAAAGAATTATCCAAAATCGAAGTAACTTCTGATGACAAAGACAAGCTGACGGTTTTTTATACCGCTATGTATCATCTTATGATTCAGCCCAATATTGCACAGGATTTAGACGGGAAATACAGAGGCCGGGACAACCAAATCCACAAAGCAGAAGGTTTTGATTATTATACGGTTTTTTCGCTTTGGGATACTTTCAGAGCTGCACACCCGCTTTATACACTCATTGACAAAAAACGAACGATTGATTTTATCAATACGTTTCTAAAGCAATACGAACAGGGAGGACGGCTTCCTGTTTGGGAATTGGCTTCCAACGAAACCGATTGTATGATTGGTTATCATTCCGTTTCGGTTATGGCTGATGCAATGGCAAAAGGAATCACAGGTTTTGATTACGATTTGGCTCTCGAAGCTGCTAAACACAGTGCAAACCTCGATTGGCTGGGACTTAAAGCCTATAAAGAAACCGGACAAATAACCATAGATGACGAACACGAAAGTGTTTCAAAAACTCTCGAATACGCTTATGACGATTGGTGTATTGCACAAATGGCTTTGATTTTGAACAAAAAAGAAGATTACGATTATTTTATGAAACGTTCCCAAAACTGGAAAAATACTTTTGACTGGAATACCGGATTTATGCGACCGAAAAAGAACGGAGGTTGGGATAGTCCGTTTGACCCGAAAGAAGTAAACAACAATTTTACCGAAGGAAATTCGTGGCAGTATTCGTTTTTTGTGCCTCACGATATTTCGGGAATGATTGAATTTTACGGAGGAAATGATGCTTTTGAGAAAAAACTCGACCTTATGTTCTCCGAGCAGTCGGAAACCACGGGAAGACATCAGGTGGATATTACGGGACTTATCGGGCAGTATGCTCACGGAAATGAGCCTTCACACCACATGGCTTATCTCTATAACTACATCGGAAAACCCGAAAAAACCAAGAAATTAGTACATTATATTTTGGACGAATTTTACCCGAATTCCCCTGACGGACTTATCGGAAATCAGGATTGCGGGCAAATGGGAGCCTGGTATATTCTCAGCAGTATGGGATTGTATTCCGTTACTCCGGGAACTCCGAAATGGAGCACAACCGAGCCGTATTTCGACAAAATAAAAGTAAATTTTGAAGACGGAACCTCAAAAACCATTACCAAAAATACTCCAAAAGAAGAATTGGAAAAATTGGGTTTTGAGAATGTTAATCCTCTTATTCAGAAAGAATATGAGAAAATTGTAACCAATCCTGTTATTGAAGCAGAAAGTAAATCGTTTAAGGATAAAATGGAGATCTCTTTAGACAGTAAAGAAAAAGATTATTTTATTTTGTATCAGATTTCTTATCCTAATAAGTCTGAAAAATTTTGGAATTTGTATGATAAACCTTTTGTTATAGAAGAAACTGCCACAATAGAAGCTTTTGTTTCAGATGTTAATATTTTGGCAGATAATAAAGGAGGTATAAAACCGAAAACTTCTAAAGTAATCTCCGCTACTTTCTACAAAAAAGACAACGATTGGTCTGTTGAGTTGTTATCAAAACCAACCGATATGTATTTTGCAGGAGGCAATGACGGACTCATTGACGGAATAACGGGAACTCCGAATTGGAGAAAAGGCGACTGGCACGGTTATCAAACTCAGGATTTTGAAGCTATTGTTGACTTTAAACGGGAAACCGAAATTTCGGAAATCACTGCCAATTTCCTGCAAGACACCCGCTCCTGGATTCTGATGCCTACCAAAGTGGAATTCTATATTTCAGACAACGGCAAAGATTTCAACCTTATCGGAACTGCAAAAAATTTGGTTGACCCCAAAGATTACGAATCACAAACCAAAACATTTGCTTCAAAATTCAACAAAACCACAGTGAGATACATCAAAGTAAAAGCCTATAATTTTGGCCAATTACCCGAGTGGCATCAAGGCTTTCCGTTTGATGGAGATGCTTTTATTTTTGTAGATGAAATAAGGGCTAAATAGCCTTTCGGATTTCAAAACTTTGGAAAAGTTGGAGGTTTAAACCTCAAAAAAAGAAGCTATTTTCCGGTCGTTTGAAAGTCTTGGAAGTTTGTTTTGTCCGCCTAATTTCCCGACAGATTTCATATAGTCCTGAAAACCGTTTTTCGGAACTTTGGTAATCACTAAAGTCCGTAAAACATTTCCTGTAATCAGGTCGTTATAATAGGTGTTTTGTTTTCGCATTTCGCTGTCGATTTTCAAAGCAAAAGCCTCTAAATCAGTAGGTTCTTTTTCAAATTCGATAAGCCACTCGTGATACGGAAGTCCGTTTTGTGGAGTGATTTGTGGAGCTACCGTAAATTCGTTGACCGAAACATCAGAACTTTCCATAGCTTTTTGCAGGGCTATCTCGACTTCTTTGCCAATAACGTGTTCTCCAAAAGCCGAAATATAGTGTTTTATCCTTCCTGAAACGATAATCCGATGGGGTTTGAGCGAAACAAACTCGACCGTATCGCCTATGTTGTAGCCCCAAAGTCCTGCATTAGACGAAATAATCAGAACGTAATTTACGCCTAATTCCACCTCACCTATAGTATGTCGTTTGGGATTTTCTGTAAAAAACTCGTCTGCTTTTATGAATTCATAGAAAATTCCGTTGTTTAAAAGCAAGAGCATTCCTTTTTCGGTTTGGGAATCCTGATAGGCAAAAAAACCTTCGGAGGCTGGGAAAAGCTCAATGCTATCGACTTTTTTTCCGATAAGGTTTTCAAATTTTGCCCGATAGGGTTCATAATTTACACCTCCGTAAATAAAGAGGCTAAAATTTGGGAAAACCTCTGCTATTTTCTTGTTGGTTTTCTCCTGAATTTTCTCAAAATACATCTGCACCCAAGACGGAATCCCGGAAATCAAAGTCATATTTTCGGGCAGGGTTTCTTCCACAATTTTGTTGACTTTGGTTTCCCAATCTTCGATTATATTGGTCTGATAAGAAGGCAAACGATTTTTTTGAAGGTATTTCGGGACGTAATGAGCGGCAATTCCGGAGAGTCGCCCGAATTGAATTCCGTTTTTTTCTTCCAAAACAGGGCTTCCCTGCAAAAAAATCATTTTTCCGTTTACGAAATCAGTATTTCCGGTTTCGTTGATATAATGCAAAATTGCGTTTCGGGTAGCATTGATATGAGAGGGCATCGACTCTTTGGTAAGCGGAATATATTTCGCTCCTGAGGTCGTCCCTGAAGTTTTGGCAAAATAAAGTGGTTTTCCTTTCCAGAGCACATCTTTTTCTCCCTGCACCACTCTTTCGATATAGGGTTTTATTTCTTCGTAATCCCGTATGGGAACCTGTTTTGCGAAATCTTCAAACGAAGAAATTCTATCGAAATGATGGTCTTTCCCGAAAGCTGTTTGCCCTGCAGATTGAATCAGTTGCAAAAAAACACTTTGTTGGGTTTGCACCGGATTTTCAGACCATTTTTTAGTCTGATTTACAATTCTTTTGGCTACGATCTTAGATAAAAAACTCTTTATAGACATCATTCAAAATCAATAAATTGGGTAGGGTCTGATGGAATACCGTTTTTCCAGAGTTCAAAATGCAGATGTACTCCGGTTGATTGGGTTCCGGTATTTCCGGCTGTGGCAATCACTTCGCCTGTTTTTACTCTATCACCCTGACTTTTAGTAATTGAATGGCAGTGTTTATAAACTGTCATAATTCCGTCAGGGTGGTTGATAATCACTACATTTCCGTTGTTGGGAGTCCATTCGGCAAAAATAACGGTTCCTGTAGCTACAGATTTTATCGGAGTGCCTTCCGGAAGGGCGACATCTACGGCAAAATGTTTGTCCTTAGGGCTGTAACCCTGAGTAATATGCCCTTTTACGGGAGCAAACAACACCAGATTTACTTTGGGTTCGGCTTTTTCAAAAAGGTTGTATTTGTCTTCCATAGCTACCTCATTTCGCAGCAGCGAATCTTCCCGTGAAGGGATAAAATCCATATCGGAAATCTTTGTCATTTCTGCCGCTATAATCGAATCTTTGTTGAAACGGGTAGGCTCCAATTCGCCTGTGAGCACTTTTTTGATAGCCTCCTGATATATTTTATTTTGTAGTAGGGCATGTTGCAGGGAGTCTGTTTTCAAAGTGAGTTCCATCACCTGATGGTTGAGTTTGGGGGAGGAATAACCCGGAATATATTCCCGCAAAGGCGTAAAAGCAATGACATAAGTTGTCAGGGAAAGCATCACAATCGAAATGAGCATTATGGCTACAAACACGTTCATCAAATTGAGTCGCAACGAGAAAATTTCTTCAAAACTATTTTCGTTGAGCAACACAATTCTGTTTTTGGTAAAGAAATGCTTTTTGAGTATAGTTCGTTTCTTTTGTCGTTTAGCCATTATCTGTTTTTATTGAGGAACAAAGATACTAATTTCATAGTTATTGGTTTTAAAACCCTAAATAATATCTTGTTAATATTACACCAAAAGAAAATTTTATTCCTACCTTTGTCTCTCTAAAATTTAATTCATTGAATTATGAACACTTTAAGTATATTTTTAGGAATGGTTGGTCCTTGGCAAGTTGTTCTTATAGTTGCTATCGTTTTACTTTTATTTGGAGGTAAAAAAATTCCTGAACTAATGAAAGGATTGGGAACAGGAATTAAGGAATTTAAAGATGCTGCCAAAAGCGATGACCAGCCTGCCAACAGCAAAAAAGAAAAAGAGAATCAGGAATAAGGACTTTCAGTTTATTGGTTTTCCTTCCTTATTTAAGCCTTTCGGATAAAAATCCGTGAGGCTTTCTTTCGCTTAAAAAACAAGTGATTTCCTCCAACAAAATTTTGTACCTTTGTTTTTATTCTTTCTAAATAAAAAATGTTTCTGAATCAACTTCAAAAAGGACAAAAAGCAGTTATCAAACATTTTGATATTCAGCATATTCCGTTAAAACTTATCGAATTGGGCTGTTTGCCCGACAGCCGTGTAGAACTCATGCAGATTGCTCCTTTGGGCTGTCCGATGTATTTTAACATAAACGAAAGCTATGTGGCTATCCGAACAGAAACAGCAAAACAAATCGAAATCGAAATCCTTTTGTAATGAGTAATCCTATCAAAATCGCCTTAGTCGGAAATCCCAATACAGGAAAAACCTCTCTTTTTAACTCTCTTACGGGTCTTCACCAAAAAGTCGGGAACTATCCCGGAATCACGGTTGAGAAAAAAATAGGGTCATTTCATTTGGAAAATAGTCAGAAAGTAAGTGTAATTGACCTTCCGGGAACCTATAGCCTGAATCCGAGTTCGCTTGACGAAAGCATCGTAACCGAATTTCTGCTCGACCAAAACAACAAGGATTTTCCCGATGCAGTTGTGGTAATTTCTGAGGCAGAAAACCTCAAACGCAACCTGCTTTTGTTTACTCAGGTAAAAGATTTAGGGCTGCCTGTGATTCTGGTAGTCAACATGGTCGACCAAATGCAGAAAAAAGGGATTTTTATAGAAGTTGAAGCTCTCGAGAAACAATTAGATACCAAAATCATCCTGACCAGTACCCGAAAAAACACAGGAATTAAAGAACTGAAAAAAGCCATCGAAAATTTTGAGGGCTTGTCCAGAAAATCGGTTTTTTCAGAAAGTGAATCGGTTTATAGAAAATGGCTGTCAGAAACCTACAAAGCAGGTTTTCAGGATATTGAAGATAGAGAAAAACAGGTTTCGGTAAAAAAAGAACAACACAGAGAAACCGTCAAACGCTATCAGTTTATTGGTGCTGCCCTGAAAGACACTTTTAAAAAAGACCAGTCTCAAGCAACCGATTTCAATTCGAAATTGGATAGAATCCTCACTCACAAAGTTTTTGGCTATGTGATTTTTGTGGCTTTGTTGCTGGTGATGTTTCAGGCGATTTTCAGCTGGTCTGCTCCGGTAATGGATTTTATTGACGAGAGTTTTTCTTTATTTGCAGAAAAAATTGCAGCCCTTTTGCCAGAAGGAAAACTCAACGATTTAATCAGTCAGGGAATTATTCCGGGAATTGGAGGTGTGGTGATTTTTGTGCCACAAATTGCCGTGTTGTTCCTGTTTATTTCCGTTTTGGAAGAAAGCGGTTATATGAGTCGGGTGGTTTTCCTGATGGATAAAATCATGCGGAAATTCGGGCTGAGCGGAAAAAGTGTTGTTCCGCTTATTTCGGGAAATGCCTGTGCAATTCCGGCTATTATGGCAACCCGAAATATCGAAGACTGGAAAGAACGACTCATTACCATTCTGGTAACTCCGTTTTCGGTTTGTTCTGCCCGACTTCCGGTTTATACGATTCTGATTTCGCTTATCATTCCCGAAAAAAGAATTTTCGGATTTATCAACACTCAGGCATTAGCACTATTGGGAATGTATTTGCTGGGAATTGTTCTGGCTCTTATTGCTGCTGTGGTGCTGAACAAAATCATCAAAAGCAAAAGCAAATCCTATTTCGTTATCGAAATGCCTACCTACAAAATGCCTCTTTTTAAAAATGTGTTTTATACGGTGGTCGAAAAAACCAAAGCTTTTGTATGGAATGCGGGAAAAATCATACTGGCAGTTTCGATTGTGTTGTGGTTTTTGGCTTCACACGGAGGCAAAAATTTCGACAATGCAACCCAAATTGTGAGTGCACAATATGAAAATGTCGAAATTGACGAAGACGAATTAAATGCTGAAATAGCTTCTTACCAAATCGAAAATTCCTATGTGGGAATGATGGGAAAAGCCATCGAACCCGTGATAAAACCCTTGGGTTATGACTGGAAAATCGGAATTGCCATCATCACCTCGTTTGCTGCCCGGGAAGTGTTTGTGGGAACATTAGCCACCATTTATAGCGTAGAAGATGCAGACGATGAAGGCACGATTCGCTCCAGAATGGAAGCTGCCACTTTTGCCGATTCGGGTGAAAAAGTGTTCACGTTGGCTACGGGAGTGTCATTGCTGCTCTTTTATGCCGTTGCCCTGCAATGTGCTGCTACGGTTGCCATCGTACGAAGAGAAACCAATTCGTGGAAATGGACGATGATTCAGCTTGTCGGGATGGGAATTTTGGCTTATTTGTTTGCTTTTGTAGGATATACGATTTTTAAATAACAGAAAATATGACACAAGATATAATCGTTTATGTAGCTTTGGCTGTAGCCGTATTTTTTCTTTTACGAAAGTTCATTTTCAAACCAAAATCAAAGAAAAACAACGGCTGTGATTCTGATTGCTGTGGTTAAAATATCAAGACAAAAATGAAAAATCTACTTATCGCTTCGACTTCAACGGTTCATAACAGAACCTATCTGGAATATCTTCTACCGACTTTGAAAGAGCATTTTAAAGACGTAAAAACCCTTTTGTTCATTCCGTATGCCAGACCAAGTGGGATTTCGCATGACGAATATACGGTAAAAGTAAAATCGGTTTTTGAGAAAATCGGGATAGATGTAAAAGGGTTACACGAATTTGAAAACCCAAAAGAAGCCATCGGGCAGGCAGAGGGAATTTTCACAGGAGGCGGAAATACGTTTTTGTTGGTTTATCAACTCTATAAAAACGATGTGATGAACATTTTGCAGCAAACTCTGAAAAACGGAACTCCTTATTTAGGGACAAGTGCAGGAAGTAACATTACCGGGCTTACGATGCAAACGACCAACGATATGCCTATTGTGTATCCTCCGAGTTTTAAAACTTTGGGAATGATTCCGTTTAATTTGAATCCACATTATCTGGACCCTCAACCTGATTCGACTCACATGGGAGAAACCCGTGAGACACGAATCAACGAATTTCATAAAATCCACACCGTTCCGGTTTTGGGTCTCAGAGAAGGAAGTTGGCTGGATGTAAAAGGCGAAAAAATCACCTTAAAAGGAGATTTGACAGCCCGTTGGTTTACACACCATCAGGCTGCTGTGGAGCTTGAACCGGAAACCAACATAGCGGAATTGTGTGGGATTAAAGAATAATCAGAGATTTTTCTCCATCACAAAATCTTCCATCAAATAGCCGTTCCCGATGTTGATATCTTCGGTTTTGGTAATGGAAAATCCTAACGATTCATAGAATTTCAAGGCTTGGTTGAAACGGTTTACGTTTAACGAAAGTATTGTATTCTTATTCTCTAAAGCTACCTGCTCTGCTTTTTGCATCAAGAGTTTTCCGATGCCTTTGCCTTGCAGGTCTGGGAGAATATAAATTTTATGGATTTTGATAGTTGGCTTCTGGTTGTAATCTACTTCGACAGACAAATAACCTAAGGCTTTTTCGCTTTCTTTCGCTAAGAAAAATTGATGTTTTTTGACTTCGATTTGCTCTTTCAAAGCTTTTTCGGAATACATCATTTCGAGCATATACTCGATTTGCTCCTGAGAGAGAATGTCTCTAAAAGTCGGGGGCCAAGTAAGGTGAGCCATTTCCCTGATTGTCGGAATATCCTCAACCGTAGCCTTAACTACTGCAATCATTTAGTCTTTTTTCTTTTTTCCGTTGTTGAACTTTACTTTGCCAAAAGGTGGTTTTTTGACCTCTTTTTTCGGAGTAAACTTTTTAGCAGGTTTGTTTTCAGAAGTTGGTTTTTTATCGTGTTTCGGTTCTTTAACTTCTGTTTTTGGTTTCTTAATTTCTACTTTCTTTTTAGCCAAAACCTCCTTAGGATTTTTCGGATTTTCTTTGGTTCCTCTCAGGTGAATCACCAATCCGTTCAGGAAGTTTCTCAAAATCTGATCACCACATTCTTTGTAGTTCGGGTGGTCTTCATTACGGAAAAAAGCTCCCAATTCCGCTTTTGAAATCCTGAAATCTACCAATTGCAGGATTTCCACAATTTCGTCATCTCTGAGTTGCAGCGCCACACGAAGTTTTTTAAATATATCGTTGTTTGTCATTTCTTTTTTTGTTTAAAGTTTGAATTGTTTAAGGTTTAAGGTTAGCTAAAAATATCAGGATTAAATCTATACAAAAATCCTAAATTCCAATTCCTAATTATAAAATTCAAGGTGTCGAAGTTGAAACCTGAACCACTCTTCCGTTTTGGAATTTAGCTCCTTCCAAAGCAAAATTATAGATAAAATCAGCTATTTCTTTAGCCTTAATCGGAGCTTGATATCCCGGAAAAGCTTCGGCTAACATTTCGGTCTGAACAGCTCCCAGAGCCAATACGTTAAACGAAATGCCTTTGTCTTTATATTCTTCAGCCAACAATTCCGATAGCGTAATTACAGCTCCTTTACTTGAAGAATAAGCTGCCAGACCCGGAAATTTCATCGTTCCCTGAACACCACCCATACTGCTGATTGTTACCACATGAGCCCCTTTTTCCATAAAAGGCAATACGGTTTGAGTCAGATAAGCCACTCCGAAAACGTTGACTTTATAGACGTATTCAAATTCTTCGTTAGTGATTTGCTCAAAAGGTTTATTGACCAAAGCACCTGCATTGTGGATGAGAATATCAACTTTTTTCCAGGTATTCGAAATAAAATTCTCAACCAACTCTAAATCGTTTTTATCAGACAAATCAACTGCTAAAAAAGAAATATTCGGGTTTTGAACAAGAGCCGGATTGTTTTTTCTGGAAAGAGCCAGCACCTTATGCCCTTTTTCTGCAAACAATAATGCCAATTCCAAACCTATTCCTCTGCTGGTGCCTGTAATGATGATATTCATAAGCCTCACTTCCTAAAGTGTTTAATTTCAGGAATTTTTATTGTTAATGATTGATTTCTGCACAAAAATAATGATAAAACGGATTGTTTCTCTACTTATCAAATATTTTCAGTGTTTTTATGCGGGGTTGGGGTGAGGCTTTTAGCTTCTTTTACTAATCGGACTAATAATTTTTACATCATGAAAGGCAATAGCTCCTCTCACCACGCCTTGAATGGTGCTGTATAAAGCCTCAATAATCTGAATTTTGAGTTCGTTTTTGGTATGCACAATACTGATTTCCCTTGACGGAACCGGATTTTCAAAATGTTTGAGCTTATCTTTGTCTTTTTCTGTGATGTTCAACGTATGAAGATACGGAAGCAACGTTACTCCCAAACCTTCGTTAGCCAATTGAACAAGCGTTTCAAAACTTCCGCTTTTGAGCTCAAACTTATCGTTGCTTTTCTCCAATTTGGTTTTGCAAATATTTAGCACCCCTTTGGTAAAACAATGACCGTCTTCTAACAAAAGTAATTCGTTGCTATTCAAATCATCCGGCTGGATTTTTTCTTGCTGATACAACACACTGGTCGTTGGTACATAACCCACAAAAGGCTCATAATACAACACCTTTTCTTTGATTTCGCCATCTTCGATCGGAGTAGCCAGAATTCCAGCATCCAGATGTCCGTTTTTGAGTCGCTGGATGATCTCTGCGGTATTTCTCTCTTCGATAATCAGATTTATTTTCGGATATTTTTTGAGAAACGTATTGAGAAACATCGGAAGCAGTGTAGGCATCACCGTTGGGATAATTCCCAGTTTAAAATCACCCCCGACAAAACCTTTCTGAATATCGATAATATCCTGAATCCGTTCAGACTCATTGACGATTCTTCGAGCTTGTTCGACAATTTTTTCACCTACCGAAGTGAGCTGAATCGGTTTTTTCGTACGGTCAAAAATAATCACGCCTAATTCTTCTTCGAGTTTCTGAATTTGCATACTCAAAGTAGGTTGTGTCACAAAACATTTTTCAGCTGCTAAGGTGAAATTTCTGTGTTCAGCCAAGGCTAAAACATAGTGAAGTTGTGTAATGGTCATTGTTTGGATTCAAATAATAGACTCACAAAGGTACGAAGAATCTAACAAAGAACTTTATCGCTCCTAAAACTAAATCTTCTTACCTTTGTAACTTATTGAATGAATTTTATGCTCGAGATAGAACAAACAAATTTTGAAAAAACAGTAATTGTAGGGATTATAACCGGAAATCAAAACGAAGATAAGCTCAACGAGTATCTTGACGAACTTGAATTTCTGACCACAACAGCAGGAGGTGAAGTGGTGAAACGCTTTTCCCAAAAATTAGAAAGACCCAATCCGAAAACTTTTTTAGGAACAGGAAAAATAGATGAAATTGCTTATTACGTAAAAGACAACGACATATCTACCGTAATTTTTGATGACGAACTTTCGCCTTCACAACAAAAAAACCTGAATAAAATTTTAGATGTAAAAGTATTGGACAGAACCAACCTGATTTTGGATATTTTTGCTCAAAGAGCACAAACTTCGTATGCCAGAACTCAGGTAGAATTGGCTCAATACCAATATCTTTTACCTCGATTAACCGGTATGTGGACTCACTTGGAACGTCAAAAAGGAGGTATTGGTCTTCGTGGTCCCGGAGAGACTGAGATTGAAACCGATAGACGTATTGTTAGAGACCGAATTTCTTTGCTTAAAGACAAGCTCAAAATCATCGATAAGCAAATGGCTGTGCAACGAGGCAACAGAGGAGCGATGGTTCGGGTGGCTTTGGTGGGTTATACCAACGTAGGAAAATCAACCCTGATGAACCTGATTAGCAAAAGTGAGGTTTTTGTCGAAAACAAACTCTTCGCTACACTCGACACAACCGTTAGAAAAGTGGTGATTAAAAACCTACCCTTTTTACTTACGGATACCGTTGGATTCATCAGAAAATTGCCTACACAATTGGTAGAATCGTTCAAAAGTACGCTTGACGAAGTGAGAGAAGCCGATTTGTTGCTTCACGTGGTGGATATTTCACATCCGGATTTTGAAGACCATATTGATTCGGTAAACGAAATTCTGAAAGAGATAAAAAGCGATGACAAACCTACCATCATGGTTTTCAACAAAATCGATGCTTTTTCACACCTTGTGATTGATGAAGACGATTTAATTACGGAAAAAACTTCCAGACACTACACCCTGGAGGAATGGAAAAAAACCTGGATGAATCGTTTGGGTGAAAATAATACGCTGTTTATTTCGGCTACCAACAAAGAGAATATTGAGGAGTTCAGAGAAAAGGTTTATGAGGCTGTAAGAGAAATTCACATTACCCGCTTTCCTTATAACAAGTTTTTATACCCTGAATATAAAGAAGCGGAAGAGTAACTACACTCTTCCTTTTAATGCATTGAAAACCCAGGCGATAGCTAAAAATCCGATGCCAACAGTTCCGAAGCCCCAACCGGAGATTTCCTGATACCTGAAAACTCCTAAGGCAATCAGAATCAGACCCATGATAATCATAATAAAAGTAGCCCAAGCTAAAACGGTATTTTTATTCATGTTCATTGTTCGTCTGCTTTTTAGGTTTTAGAGCCTGTTTAAATTTATATTGTGAGAATGTTTATAGCTTATTTTTGAGCGAAACGAGGCATATTTTTTTGAGATAGCGGTGTTCTATCTCAAGAAAATATAACGAAGTTGCAGCCAAAAAGAAGCATAAACAAATTATTAGATAAATTTTAAACAGGCTCATAGTTTTACAAAGGTAGGTAAACCACTTTCTTGGTTTCAAAAAAGTCTTCGCCAAAAAAATCAGAAATGGAGTGCTCGACTGCTTTTGGAAAAGGTTTTAATTCTTCCGTCAAATCGCCTCCTTTAAGGTAAAGGATTCCATTTTTGAGCGAATGAACCGATTTTGGTTTGATATTATTTTGAATCCAACTTACAAAATCGGGCATGTTGGTCACCGCCCGACTTACAATAAAATCGAATTTTTGACTTACGTTTTCTGCTCTTTTTTGTTCGGCTTTGGCATTTTTTAGCCCTAAAGCGGTAATCACTTCCTGAACCACTTTGATTTTTTTCCCGATAGTGTCTATCAGGTAAAACTGCGTTTCAGGAAACATAATAGCAAGCGGAATTCCCGGAAAACCTCCACCTGTCCCTACATCCATAACGGTTGTTTTGGGTGCAAAAGAATGTATTTTGGCAATCGCCAAACTGTGCAACACGTGTTTGATATAAAGTGATTCTATATCTTTTCTGGAAATCACATTGATTTTGGCATTCCAATCCGTATAAAGGCTTTCGAGCATCGAAAATTGCCTTTGCTGTTCTTTGGAAAGGTCAGGAAAATATTTCAGGATTTCGTTCATTGATTTGACTTTGCTTTTTTCTTTTTCAGCAGATAATCTACTATAAAATAGCCTGCTAAAGCCATTAAAAACCAACGGAAATACGAAACCGGTTCGCCATCTCCACCCACAGTCGTGAACATCCTTTCCCAACGAATTTTATTGAAAAATCCTTGTTGAGAAGAATCCCAGCTCATCCAGATAAACACAGGTTTCCCGACAATATGGTCATCGGGAACATAACCCCAATAACGGCTGTCTTCCGAGTTGTGCCTGTTGTCTCCCATCATCCAATAATAATCCTGTTTGAAGGTATAACTCGTTGCAGGCTGGTTGTTGATAAGGATTTCACTTCCGATAACTTTCAGGTCGTTTTTTTCGTATTCTCTGATGATTTCGCTATAAAAAGGCAAGGTTTCAGCCGTAATCTCTACGGTTTCACCTTTTTTAGGAATGTAAAGCGGTCCGAAATTATCCTGACTCCACGCTTTGGTATGAGGGAAGATTTTCTTTTCTGTCGGAGCAGTAAAACGCTCTACACTTGCAACAGCAGGGTCATTTTTCAGCTGTTCGGCTTGTTGAACAGTGAGATTCGCTCTTACTCCGTCTATCTGAATGCCCAAACGCTCCATCACTCCCGGGTTATCTACAAACCCGACAGCATACACATTGAGAGAATCTCGGTTGTCTTCCGATAAACTTACTTTGTTTTTGAAATCACTGAAATATTTTTTTACAGTAGGATCATCCCAAAAATTAGACGGAATCACATACGTAAAAGCCCAAGGCTGAATTTGATATTTCGACAAAAGTTCTTGCGAAAGATTGTCTTTTGTCTTTACGATAGTAATATACTGAGGTTTAGCTCTATCTGATAATTGTAAAAGTTCTCCGTTTATGTATAAATCTCCGTTTTTGCCTTCAATCACATCTCCGGGAGTTCCTACACAACGTTTTACATAGTTTGATTTTTTGTCGATTGGTTTTCTGATTCCGTTGGCTGTTTTGTCTCCAAAATAACGAATCGTATCAGTAGGCCAGTTGAAAACAACAATGTCGTTTTTCTTTATTTCCTGAAAAGCAGGAAAACGAAAATACGGAATTTGCGGTTTTTTCAGATAAGACGGATAACGGTTGATAGATTTCGGAAGTCCGTCATAACTTGTCGGAACAAGTGGCAGGGTGTCGTGAACCATCGGTAAAGCCACAGCTGTCATCGGAGTTCGGGCTCCGTAGTGTACTTTACTCACCAACAAGAAATCTCCAACTAAAAGAGTTTTTTCCAAAGAGCCTGTCGGGATGGTAAAAGGTTGAATGAAATAGGTGTGAATCACCGTAGCCACAATCACAGCAAACACTACAGAGCTCACAAAATCTGCTACTGCATTTTTGGGTTTCAGGCTTCTGTCGGGAATGTGAGTGAGTTTATCGGCTTCGACATAATTCAGATAATAGATATAAAGCCCCAGAGTGAGCAACACAAGCCAAGTATCTGCTGTTTTATTTTTTCCGAAACTTCTGATGGTTTCTACCCAAACTACCGGAAACATCAAAAGGTTCACCACCGGAATAAAAAGCAAAAAAACATACCATTTTGGTCTGTTGATGATTTGCATCAGCACGATTCCGTTATAAATCGGGACGAGTGCTTCCCAAGGCTTTCTACCTGCTTTTTGATATAATTTCCACGTTCCTAAAAAGTGAATCACCTGTATGATCAGGAAAAAAATAATCCAACTGCTAAATGACATAAGTTGTTTGTATTAAAAAATAAGTCGCAAGGTATTAAAAATTACAAACCCAACACATCTTTCATCGTAAAAATTCCTTTTTTACCTAAAATCCACTCAGCAGCCATAACCGCTCCCTGAGCAAAACCTTCCCGGGAGTGAGCCGTGTGTTTGATCTCGATTTCGTCTATGGCAGATTTATAAAAAACGGAATGGGTTCCCGGAACATTCTCGATTCTTTTAGCTTCAATTCCGATAACTTCATTATCGGTTTGACCTAATTGCCAGGAAGTATAGTCTGTATTTCCGATAATTTGGTCGGCAAGCGAAATAGCCGTACCGCTTGGAGCATCGAGTTTTTGGGTGTGGTGAATTTCTTCCAGTTCTACTTTATATTCAGGAAAACGGCTCATCATTTCGGCTAATTTTTCGTTGAGCAAAAAAAACAAATTTACTCCCAGACTAAAATTAGAACCATAAATAAAAGTTCCGTTTTTTTCTTGACAGAGTTGTGTCATTTCCTGATAGTGGTCTAACCATCCGGTTGTTCCGGAAACCACGGGGATTCCTCTATTCAAACATTCCGAAATGTGGTCAACAGCACTGTCGGGTGCTGAAAAATCAATAGCTACATCGGCTTTTTCTAATCCTTCAAAAGTGTCGCCTATTGCTTTTCTAAGGACAATTTCGTGTCCTCTTCGGACAGCAATTTTCTCGATTGCCTGCCCCATTTTTCCGTATCCTAAAAGTGCTATTTTCATCAGCCCCCAAACCCCCAAAGGGGGATTTATTAAATTAAATATTTTTTTCCTCCTATTCGTAAGCCCCTCCTCTGGAGGGGTTGGGGAGGCTTATTCGTTATGCAAAAACGCTTGTCTGTTGAGTAGTGTTTCTTCGCTTTCTACGTGATTTTCGTCCGGAATACAACAATCTACAGGACAAACGGCTGCACATTGCGGTTCTTCGTGAAAGCCCAGACATTCCGTACATTTATCGGGAACGATGTAGTAATATTCATCAGAAATCGGAGTTTGAGCCTCATCGGCATCGACTTCTTTGCCATTGGGCAGTACAATTTTTCCGCTGAGTTTTGTTCCGTCTTTGTATCTCCAATCGTCTGCTCCTTCATAGATTGCATTGTTCGGGCATTCCGGTTCACAAGCTCCGCAGTTAATGCAATCGTCGGTGATTATAATTGCCATCTTATTGAGTTGAAAAGTTGAAAGTTAAGGTCTTTTTGACAACCGACTTTTGACATTCGGTCAATTAAACCTATTTTTGTGCAAAATTACGAGCAAAACCCTTCATAACCAAATTATATGATGTTAGAAAAAACAAAAAAAGCCTTTACGGAATTAAGAAAGTTTTTAAGCCAGTTTTCTGAAGAAAAATCGGTTAAAAACCCTGATGTTCTCTATAACGATTTGTTTTTTGGCGAATTTCTGACACTTATCGAAAATCAAAAACACCATAACGGTTGGTTTTTGGAGAGCGAAGTTTATTTTTCGATTCAATCCTGGGCCGATGCTCTCACCCCGGAAAACCTTGACAAATGGCTTTCTGCTTATCATTTTACGGAAACCGAGCCTAAATCTGTCGGACTTATTTTAGCCGGAAATGTTCCGCTTGTCGGGTTTCATGATTTTTTGAGTGTACTGGTTTCCGGACACAAAGCTGTTGTAAAAACCTCTTCCAACGACCAGCATTTACTGCCTTTTCTGGCAAAATATCTCATTCAGGCAGAACCACTTTTACAAGACCGCATTGCTTTTGTCGGAAAACTGGAAAATTTCGATGCTGTGATTGCTACCGGAAGCAACAATACGGCTCGATATTTTGAATATTATTTCAAAGACAAACCCAATATCATCCGAAAAAACCGAAATTCAGTAGCTGTTTTAGACGGAAACGAATCGGAAGAAGATTTGGCAAATCTGGGTAAAGACATTTTTACTTATTTCGGATTAGGTTGCAGAAACGTGTCGAAGTTATTTGTCCCGAAAGGGTATGATTTCGAGAAGTTTTTCAAAGGAATGTATGAATATCGGGAAATTATCAACAATCAGAAATACATCAATAATTATGACTACAACAAAGCGGTTTTTTTGATGAGTAACTTTTTGGTTTTAGATAACGGTTTTTTGGTTCTCAAAGAAGACAACGCCTACTCCTCTCCTATTTCGAGTATTTTTTATGAATATTATTCGGGTTTGGAAGAAATCAAAACCCGAATCAATCAGGATTCTGAGAAAATTCAATGTGTGGTGAGCAATAATCTGATTGAAAATTCGGTTGTTTTCGGGCAAACCCAACATCCGAAATTATGGGATTATGCAGATAATGTGGATACAATTTCGTTTCTGACAAAAATATAACAGAATAATTATTAGAATATGTATCGCTCTTTTGAGGAAATTTCGGAAATTTGCCCACAAATATTTTTGATACCTATCAGATGAAAATACACAACTTCAGTGCAGGGCCTTCGATTTTGCCCCAGGAAGTACTCCAACAAGCCTCTCAGGCGGTTTTAAATTTCAACAATTCAGGACTTTCTATTTTAGAAATTTCACATAGAAGTAAAGATTTTGTAGCAGTAATGGAAGAAGCCCGTAGCTTGGTTTTAGAGCTTATAGGACTTCAAAACAAAGGCTATCAGGTACTTTTTTTGCAGGGCGGAGCCAGTATGGAATTCCTCAGAGTTCCTTATAATCTGCTCAAAGAAAACGGAAAAGCAGCCTATCTCGATACCGGAACCTGGGCAAGCGGAGCCATAAAACAGGCAAAACTTTTCGGAGAAACGGTTGTGGTAGCTTCTTCAAAAGATGAAAATTACAGCTATATCCCGAAAAATTTTGAAGTTCCTGCTGAGGCAGATTATCTGCACATCACCACCAACAACACTATTTTCGGAACACAATTTTCAGAGATTCCTGAGGTAAACGTACCTTTGGTAAGTGATATGAGTTCTGATATTTTTTCGAGAGAAATCGACTTTTCAAAATTCGGACTCATCTATGCAGGAGCTCAGAAAAATATCGGGGCAGCCGGAGCGACTTTGATTGTCGTTAAAGAAGAGCTATTGGGCAAAACCGGAAGAACCATTCCGTCTATCTTAGACTACAAAGCTCATATCGACAAAGAAAGTATGTATAACACCCCTGCTGTTTTTGCGGTTTATACGTCTTTATTAACTTTGAAGTGGATAAAAAACAAAGGCGGAATTGCAGCTTTGGAAAAAATAAACAATGCCAAAGCAGAACTTTTGTATAATGAAATCGACAGAAATCCGTTGTTTAAAGGAACGGCAAAAATAGAAGACCGAAGCAAAATGAATGTGACGTTCTTGCTTGAAGACCAAAGCCACAAAGAATGTTTTGATATGCTTTGTAAAAAAGCGGGAATTTCGGGCATTAACGGACACAGAAGTGTAGGCGGTTACAGAGCTTCGATATACAATGCACTGCCTTTAGAGAGTGTTGAGGTGCTGCTGGAAGTGATGCAGGAGCTTGAAAAAACGGTTTGATTTTTCAAGCGAAAAAATCTAAAAAAACGAAAAAAGCGAAAAAATATGAAAACACGGATTTTGATTTTTCTTATCGGAATTTTTGTGGTTTCCTGCAAAAATGACAAAACCGTTTATCAGGACGATATCGTGATTGACCAGGGAAATTATATGCAGTTTGCTCAGGATAATTTTACGGTTTACTATCCGAAAGGCTGGAAAATTGAGAAAAATCCGCAACCTGAAATACCGTTTTTTCTGTTTTTGGAAAGCGATGCAGACGATTTTACCGAAAACATCAATTTGATGGTTGTGCCCAATATCGGAAGTATGAATTTGGAAAAAATCACTCAAAATGCCATCAAAGAACACCAAACAAGCGGAGGAAAAATCATTGCTTCCCAGAGGATTAAAACTCCAACCCGGGAATATCAAAAGCTGGTTACGGTTACTAAGATGAATGATGCTGATTTGAAATTCATTCAACATTATTATCACACCCCATCAAAAATTTATCTCCTTACTTTTACGGCTCAGAAAAAAGATTTTGCTCAATACGAAAAGGAAGCCGAGCAGGTAATGAGGAGTTTTGAACTAAAATGATTAACAATTTCTGATGTAAGACCTGAAACTTGAAATAAAAAAACAAATGAAAATATTAGCCAATGACGGGATTTCCAAAAGCGGAATTACCCTTTTAGAAAACAACGGATTTGAAGTAATCACCACCAAAGTCGCTCAGGAACAAGTTGCCAACTATATCAACAAAAATGAAATTTCGGTTTTATTAGTACGAAGTGCTACCAAAGTACGCAAAGATATTATTGACAGTTGCCCAAGTTTGAAAATCATCGGTAGAGGCGGTGTGGGGATGGATAATATTGATGTGGAATATGCTCTGTCAAAGGGAATCAGAGTGATTAACACACCTGCTTCTTCATCAGAATCGGTAGCGGAATTGGTTTTTGCTCATTTGTTTTCGGGTGTACGGTTTTTATCGGAATCCAATCGGAATATGCCTTTGGAAGGAGATTCCCGTTTTAATGATTTGAAAAAATCTTATGCCAACGGAATTGAACTTAAAGGAAAAACTTTAGGACTTATCGGTTTCGGACGTATTGGTCAGGCTGTAGCCAAAATGGCTATCGGATTGGGTATGAAGATATTACCGGTTGACAAAACCGTGAAAAACGCTGTGATTCATCTGGATTTTTTTGATGGAAAATCAATCGACTTCCCTATTGACACGGTTTCGCTTGACGAAGTACTTACAAAATCTGACTTTATATCCGTACATACTCCTTATCAAAACGAGTATGTCATCAATACCGCTGAATTTGAAAAGATGAAAGACGGAGTAGGAATCATCAACACCTCAAGAGGCGGAATCATCAACGAAGTGGCTTTGCTGGATGCTTTGAATTCCAATAAAGTGGCTTTTGCAGGGCTTGATGTTTTTGAAAACGAACCTTCGCCTGCTGTTCAGGTATTGATGCATCCAAATGTTTCGCTTACCCCACACATCGGGGCAGCAACCAAAGAAGCTCAGGACAGAATCGGAGTGGAATTAGCACAACAGATTATTGGGATTTTGAGGTAAGTTTTGCACGAAAAAGACACATACAAAACCATAGAAATTCCATCCGAAGAGGTGCTGTATAAAGAAAAAAACAGCAAATTCTTCGGATATTGTTTTCCTGTGCAGTCGGAAGAGCAGGTCAAAGAAATTCTCGAAAAAATAAAAAAAGAACATTATGCTGCCCGACATTGGTGTTATGCTTTCCAAATCGGGACAGAGCAAATTCACTATCGTGCCAACGATGACGGAGAACCAAGCGGAAGTGCAGGACTTCCTATCTACGGACAAATTCAGTCGTTTGAAGTGACTAATATTTTGGTCGTGGTAGTTCGTTATTTCGGAGGGGTGAAATTAGGTGTCGGAGGGTTGGTTTCTGCTTATAAAGAAACGGCTAAAATGGCTCTGGAAAATTCCGAAATCATCGAAAAAACCATAGATATTCGATACAGAATTAAATTCGGTTATAAAGATATGAATCGGGTGATGCGGGTGATTAAAGAAAAAAACCTGAACGTTACCGGACAAAAACTCGAAATGGATTGCCAGATAGAAATTTCGGTCAGAAAGAAAGATGCTCCCATGATTTTTAGTATCTTTGAAGCACTATATGAAGTTTCTATAATGGAGTATTAAGACAGGAGTATTGGGATTAGGATTACACCATTAACCATTAACTAACAACCAATAACCATTAAAAACTATGGCAAAACTCATCAAAATATATCCGGAAAACCCCAACGAAAAAGAAATTGACAAAGTCATAAAAGTTCTAAAAGACGGAGGCTTAATTATTTACCCTACCGATACGGTTTACGGTTTGGGTTGCGATATTACCAACAGCAAAGCTTTGGAAAAAATTGCAAAAATAAAAGGAGTCAAACTCGAAAAAGCGAATTTTTCGTTTGTTTGTTCAGATTTGAAAAATTTGTCGGATTACGTCAGGCAGATTGACACTCCGACTTTTAAAATCCTGAAAAGAGCTTTGCCCGGAGCTTATACCTTTATCTTACCGGGAAATAACAACCTTCCGAAAGAATTCAAAAAGAAAACCACAGTCGGAATCAGGGTTCCCGATAACAACATTGCCTTAGAAATTGTGAGAAAACTTGGCAACCCGATTGTTTCGACTTCGATTTATGACGAAGACGAAGTTTTGGAATATACCACAGACCCTGAACTTATTTTCGAGAAATGGCAAAACCTCGTAGATATCGTAATTGATGGTGGTTATGGTGATAATCAAGCCTCTACCGTGATTGATTTATCTGACGGAGAACCCGTGATTATCAGGGAAGGAAAAGGAAGTTTGGATATTTTGTAATCCTCCCCCAACCCCCTCCAAAGGAGGGGGCTTTAAACGTTGTTTAGATTGCAGGAAACAAAATAGTGCTACGGTTTGTTATTGCGAAAACTTCGGGCTTTCAGGCTTTTTATCAAAACTTTTGTAACTTTTCTCGTTCTTTGTCAGGCATTAAATGTCAGGAGACTCCCCAAGCATCCAGCATCAAACACCCGACACCCAACAATTAACAAACATCTTTGTAACTTTTTGCCTCACTCTTACGTATAACTAAGGATTTATATATTACGGAGGAAAAATAAAATGAGACAGCTTAAAATTACAAAGCAGGTAACCAACAGGGAAACTGCATCTTTAGACAAGTATCTTCAAGAAATCGGTAAGGTGGATTTGATTACAGCCGATGAAGAAGTAGAATTAGCACAACGCATTAAAGCAGGTGATCAAAGAGCCTTAGAGAAACTTACAAAAGCGAATTTGCGTTTTGTGGTTTCCGTAGCAAAACAATATCAGAATCAAGGACTTACACTTCCCGATTTGATTAACGAAGGAAATCTTGGGCTTATCAAAGCAGCACAGCGATTTGACGAAACCCGTGGTTTTAAATTCATTTCGTATGCCGTTTGGTGGATTCGTCAGTCGATTTTACAGGCTTTGGCAGAGCAATCCCGTATTGTGAGATTACCGCTCAACAAAATCGGTTCGATTAACAAAATCAATAAAATGTATGCTCTTTTGGAGCAGTCTAACGAAAGACCTCCAAGTGCAGAAGAAATTGCAAAAGAGCTTGACATGACCGTAAATGACGTAAAAGAGAGTATGAAAAACTCCGGACGTCACCTTTCAATGGATGCTCCTTTGGTTGAGGGAGAAGATTCTAACCTTTATGACGTATTGCGTTCGGGAGAATCTCCAAATCCGGATAGGGAACTGATTCACGAATCGCTTCGTACGGAAATCGAAAGAGCTTTAGAAACACTAACTCCAAGAGAGGCAGACGTAGTTCGTTTGTATTTCGGTTTGGGAGACCAACACGCTATGACTTTGGAAGAAATCGGTGAAACCTTTGATTTGACCCGTGAAAGAGTACGTCAGATTAAAGAAAAAGCCATCAGAAGACTAAAACATACTTCCAGAAGCAAAATTCTGAAAACCTATTTGGGGTAATCCTCACCCCCAGCCCCTCTCCAAAGGAGAGGGGAGTACGCAAACTCCTACAACAAACCCTGCCTAATAAGGCAGGGTTGTTTTTTTAATATTCTCCTGTCTCCTAAAGTTTGTCGAATCCCAAATTCTGCAATCATCAATCGTTAATCTTAAATCTAAAAGAGGCGACGAGAATTAAAATACGTCATTTGCCTTATTGTTTTGCTCTGTAACGGACTTTAGCTTTGTCGAAAATATTTTACTAATCTAAATTCAAATTAAAATGAAAAAAATGACTAAAATTTTTGCTTTGTTATTTTTAACAGCAGGTGTAACAGCTATGGTATCGTGTAGCAGTGATGACGGAGCAGGAGCAGGAGACTCTGGGCTCTCTAAGGCTTGGAAAATTGACGGAAGAACCTTTAATCAAGCATTCACTTATGGTGAAACCGATGAAGTAGAAGAAGGTGGAGATGGAAACTTTACAATTGTAGCAGTGGACGAAACTATGACAAGCTATTTTGCTATCATGTTCCCTACAAAACCTACTTCAAACGGAACCTACAACCTTTTAAATACTGATGACCACGCAGAATTATTCGGTAATGACAATAATGAATTAGCTGCTAACCAGGCAGCCGCTGCTTTTATAGAAACGGTTGATGAAGTGCAAATGATTCAGGAGATTAAAACCAGTGGTGCTAAGGTTGTTGTTACGGTTTCAAACGGAAAAATTACTGCAGATGTTTCGGAATATGATGCTCATCGCTATGATGAGGATACTGAGTTAAACAGTTCTGCAGATTTGAATGGACTTCCTGTTGTAAAAGTACAGGGAAATATGGTAGAAACAGACCACCCGGGAATGGGAGGAAGAAAAATCAATATCAAAGGCTTTAAATTCAATACTGTAAAATAATTTTTTGTTTTCATATTGTGAAGAGGAAGCGGCTCGGTTTTTTAACCGGGCTGTTTCTTTTTTAACTCTGACGGAGTTTTAAACTCCGTCAGAGTTTGTATTTTATCTTTCAGACGAAAAAACTATCTTTGCCAAAACAACACAAATGAAAAACATACGTATAGCACCATCGGTTCTGGCAGCTGATTTTGGAAATTTACAACGGGATGTCGAAATGATTAACCAAAGCAAAGCCGATTGGTTTCACATTGATATTATGGATGGCGTTTTTGTTCCGAATATTTCGTTCGGGATGCCTGTTTTGGAAGCCATCAACAAACACGCTCAAAAAACGATTGACGTTCACCTAATGATTGTGCAACCGGAGCGATATATTAAAACTTTTGCCAAATTAGGAGCAAATGTCCTAACCGTTCATTACGAAGCTTCGACTCACCTGCACAGAACCCTGCAAGAAATAAAAGCAGAAGGTATGAAAGCGGGAGTAGCCCTGAATCCGCATACCAATGTAGCACTTTTGGAAGATTGTATTAATGACATCGATTTGGTTTGCCTGATGAGTGTAAATCCCGGTTTTGGCGGACAATCTTTTATCGAAAATACGTACAAAAAAGTAAAACAACTCAAAGAAATCATCACCCGAAATGGAGCTTCGACCCTGATTGAAATCGACGGAGGTGTTACCTCGAAAAATGCGAAACAATTAGTAGAAGCCGGAGCTGATGTATTGGTAGCAGGAAGTTTTGTTTTTAACTCCGAAAATCCTATTCAAACCATAGAAGACCTTAAAAATTTAGTATAACTTTTAAAAACTATTCTTCATGAAAAAACTAACCCTTATTGCTTTAAGCCTAATTTCATCCGTAATGACAGCACAAGAAGTAATGACTCCCGAATTGCTCCTGCAATTAGGTCGAGTATCCGCTATCGGAATTTCAAAAGACGGAAAAAACCTTATTTACAGAGTTTCAACTCCCGATATGGCAGAAAATAAGATGAATTCCAAAGTGTATTCCATTTCGCTTGACGGAAAGAACCTTACGGAAATTCAGGACTACAAAGACTTGGTTTCGGATAAGAATATTTCACCTGACGGAAAATATATGCTGTATCACGAAGAAGTTTTGGTAAACAATGTTTTGGGCAAAGACATTCACTCCGACCTTGACAAATCAACCGCTTATGTCTATAACGGCTTAGATTACAGACATTGGGACAAAGACAACGAAGGAAAATTCAACCACGTTTTTTATAGAGAAAACAAAGAAAATTCTACCGGAATTGACCTTATGAAAGGCGAACCTTATTACAGTCCGCAAATGCCTTTCGGAGGTGATGAAGATTACATTTGGTCAAAAGACGGAAAAAGCATTTTGTATGTTAGCAAAAAGAAAGCGGGAACGGAATATGCCCTGAGCACCAATTCCGATATTTACGAATACGATTTAGAGGCAAAAACAACTCGTAATCTTACCGAAAAAAATCCGGGATATGACACCAATCCTGCTCTTTCTCCAAAAGGAGAGCTGACCTGGTTGCAAATGAAACGTGATGGTTATGAAGCGGATAAAAACGATATTATCGTAAGGGTAAACAATCAATTTGATGTAAATCTTACGGCTCATTGGGACGGAACCGTTCACAGCTTTAAATGGAGTCCTGACGGAAAAAAAGTGTATTTCATCGCTCCGATTGACGGAACCGAACAGCTTTTTGAAGTAGATTACATCGGTCTTACCAAAAAATTACCAAGTGTCATTCAAATCACAAAAGGCGATTTTGACTTAACCGGAATCGTTGGTTTTTCGGGAGATAATGTGATTCTGTCTCGTCAGGATATGAATCATGCTACTGAGATTTTTTCGTTTGACCTAAAGAAAAAATCGTGGAAACAAATCACGACCGTAAACAACAAGGTCTATGACAATCTGGCTTTGAGCAAAACCGAAAGAAGATACATAACTACCACAGACGGTAAAAAAATGTTGGTTTGGGTGATTCTGCCTCCAAACTTTGACGAGAACAAAAAATATCCGACACTTTTATATTGCAACGGAGGACCACAATCTCAGGTTTCGCAATTCTATTCTTTCCGTTGGAATTTTCAGGTAATGGCTGCTCAGGGTTATGTGATTGTAGCACCAAACCGTAGAGGTTTACCCGGCTTCGGAGTGGAATGGAACGAAGCCATCAGCAAAGATTGGGGTGGCTTGGCAATGCAGGATTACCTGACAGCTATTGATGAATTAGCCAAAGAAAAATATGTTGACCAAACCCGTCTGGGAGCGGTTGGAGCAAGTTACGGAGGTTATTCAGTTTATTATCTGGCCGGAATTCACGAAAACCGATTCAAAACTTTTATTTCACATTGTGGGGTTTTCAACCTGCACAGCATGTATGGCACAACCGAAGAGGTTTTCTTCCCGAATTGGGATGCAGGAGGAGCTTATTGGGAAACCGAAACCAACAAAGCAGCAGCAAAAACCTATTACCAACACAACCCGATTTTGTTAGTTAACAATTGGAATACTCCGATTTTGGTTATTCACGGAGGTAAAGATTATCGTGTGCCAATCGGGCAAGGACAAGAAGCCTATCAGGCGGCTCAACTCAAAGGTTTAAAAAGCCGTTTCCTTTATTTCCCTGACGAAAATCACTGGGTGCTAAAACCACAAAATGCACTGGTTTGGCAAAGAGAATATTTTAAATGGTTGAAAGAAACATTATAAAAGCTCACCGCATAATAAAGAAAGGCTACCAATTTCAAACTGGTAGCCTTTTCTTAGAGCCTGTTTAAATTTATATTGTAAGAATGTTTATAGCTTATTTTTGAGCGAAACAAGGCATATTTTCTTGAGATAGCGGTGTTCTATCTCAGGAAAATATAACGAAGTTGCAGCCAAAAAGAAGCATAAACAAATTAGTAGATAAATTTTAAACAGGCTCTTATATAGTGTAAATTAAAATTTATTCTTCACTTTCCTCCATCGTATGGAAAACGTTTTGAACGTCATCGTCTTCTTCGATTTTCTCAAGAAGTTTTTCCACATCTGCCACTTGTTCAAGGGTCAATTTTTTAGTTACTTGCGGAATACGGTCGAAACCGGAAGAAAGAATTTCAAATCCTCTGTTTTCAAGTTCTTTTTGGATAGAACCAAAACTTTCAAAAGGAGCATACATCATAATTCCGTCTTCGTCTGCAAAGATTTCTTCTACCCCAAAGTCAATCATTTCGAGTTCCAATTCTTCAATATCCTGTCCGTTATTCGGAATACGGAAATTACAGGTATGATCAAACATAAACTCCACCGAACCCTGAGTGCCTAAAGTTCCGTCACATTTGTTGAAATAACTTCTGATGTTGGCAACCGTTCGGTTATTGTTATCGGTAGCAGTTTCGATAAGAATTGCGATTCCGTGGGGAGCATAGCCTTCAAAAAGCACTTCCTTATAGTTGGCTGTGTCTTTGTCTGAGGCTCTTTTAATGGCTCTTTCCACATTTTCTTTGGGCATATTTGCCGCTTTGGCATTTTGCATTACAGCCCTTAGTCTGGCATTGGTTTCAGGGTTTGAACCTCCCTCTTTCACTGCCATTACGATATCTTTCCCGATTCGGGTAAACGTTTTTGCCATTGCTGACCAACGTTTCATTTTTCTTGCTTTTCTAAATTCAAACGCTCTTCCCATTTCTGCTTGTTTAAAGTTTGATGTTTAAAGTTTCAGGTTGCCCTGACTTTTTTAAGTGAGTGCAAAAGTAAACTATTTTGAAAAAAATCAAAAAAGGAACTTTAAATTTAAAGTTCCTTTTCGAGTAAAATTATTTCTTATAAAACGGCAATTTTACCACTTTGGCTTTTATGTCATTTTTACGGATTCTGATAAAAATTTCAGAGTCAATTTTGCTGTTTTCGGTGGTTACATATCCCAAACCGATTCCTTTGCCAAGTGAAGGAGCCATAGTTCCGGAAGTTACAATTCCGATTGCATTTCCGTCTTTGTCAACAATTTCGTAGTCGTGTCTCGGAATACCTCTTTCGATAAGCTCAAAACCTACTAATTTACGTTTTACACCTTCTTCTTTTTGTTTTTTCAGGTTCTCTGAATTGGTAAAATCTTTAGTGAATTTGGTAATCCAACCCAAACCTGCTTCAAGCGGAGAAGTCGTATCGTTAATATCGTTTCCGTAAAGGCAGAAGCCCATCTCCAAACGCAACGTATCACGAGCTGCCAAACCAATCGGTTTGATTCCGAAAGCTGCTCCGGCTTCAAAAACTTTGTTCCAGATTTGCTCGACTTCATCGTTTTTGCAGTAAATTTCAAAACCTCCCGAACCTGTATATCCGGTTGCTGAGATAATCACGTTATCCACTCCTGCAAAATCAGCTACTTTAAAGCTATAATACGGAATTTCAGACAGATTTACCGAAGTCAGGCTTTGCATCGCCTCCACAGCTTTTGGCCCTTGAATGGCAAGAAGTGAATAATCATCAGATAGATTTCTCATCTCCACACCCATATCGTTGTATTTGGAAATCCACTCCCAATCTTTGTCGATATTTGAGGCATTTACCACCAAAAGATACTCATTTTCTTTCATTCGGTAAACAATCAAATCATCTACGATTCCGCCATTTTCATTGGGAAGACAAGTGTATTGTGCCTTTCCGATTTCGATAGTCGAAGCATCGTTGGAACAAACTTTCTGAATAAGAGCCAACGCATTTTCTCCTGTTAAAAGAAATTCTCCCATGTGAGAAACATCAAAAACTCCCACCCCGTTTCTGACGGTTTCGTGTTCGATATTTACACCTTCATACTGTACAGGCATATAAAATCCTGCAAAATCTACCATTTTTGCTCCAAGACCTTCGTGAATGTGTCTAAGCGGAATATGTTTCATTGTGTTGAAATTTTAAAATTGTATGCAAAGATAACCTTTTCGTTGTAATGTTGAAACTTTGCAGACTAAACTCTTTTTTTGGAAAAAAGAAGTAAATTTGTCTTTTATCAAAAATGTCAAACCCTTGAAAACAATACTTAGCATAGACCATCTGGTCAAAGATTTCGGAAGGCTTCGGGCTGTCAATCAGGTTTCTTTTGAAATTGAAAAAGGCAATGTTTACGGAATTCTGGGCCCTAACGGAAGCGGAAAATCGACCACTCTGGGAATTATCTTAGGAGTAGTCAACAAATCAGCAGGAAGCTACGCTTGGTTTGGAGGTTCGGTTGACACCCAACAAGCTCTCGAAAATGTAGGTGCCATCATCGAGCGACCGAATTTTTACCCCTATATGACCGCTTACGACAACCTGAAGTTGGTCTGTAAAATCAAAAAAGTTCCCTATACAAAAATTGATGAAAAATTAGAATTAGTTGGTCTTTTGGAACGAAAAGACAGCAAATTCCGAACGTTTTCTCTGGGAATGAAACAGCGTTTGGCTAGAGCTTCTGCCCTTTTAAACGACCCTGAAATCCTGATTCTGGACGAACCCACCAACGTACTCGACCCACAGGGAATCCGACAAATCAGAGATATTATACGTCAGATTGCCAGCAGAGGAACGACCATATTGTTGGCTTCACACCTTTTGGACGAAGTCGAAAAAGTATGTTCACACGTGATTGTACTCAAAAAAGGAAAAATGCTCTATTGCGGAACCGTAAGCGGAATGACCTCCAACGAAGGCTTTTTTGAATTGGATTCTGATGACAACGAAAAACTCAGAGCCGTTTTGGTAGCTCATCCGTCTGTAAAAAATATTGAAGAAGACAACAAAAAACTGATCGTTTACCTCAAAGCTCCACTCGAAGCCAAAGATTTAAACAAGCTCGTTTTTGATAATTATATCACGCTAACTCACCTGGTGAAACGCAAACACAGTCTGGAAGAGCAATTCTTGCAACTGACTGATTTTTAGATAAAAAACTTTGGAAAAGTTTAGAACTTTTCCAAAGTTTAAAGTTTAAATTATTTCAACTCTTTCAGTATATCAATAAAAGCCATCAGGTCATCGACCTCAACGTGACCCATCAGAACGACTTTATACCACTGGTTGGTATGGTCGTGTTTTTGAGGAACCAACTGAAACTTATCGGCTATTTCTTCCGGAATGTAGTGGGCTTTTATAGTTACGATATTCATAAACGGGTCTCTGAAATATTCGATTCCGAGTTTGTCAAGTTCCTTACAAAACCAAGCGGTTCTCATCTGAAGCACACTCACATTTTCAAACCAACCATAGGGACCATAAGTAAAGAGAATCATCCAGACAGCCACAGCATTCGCCCCTGAGCGACTTCCGCAAAGAGTCAAATCCATCCCTTCGACATATTCGGCTTCTTTTGTAAGAACATTTTCGATAAGCCCTTTTCGGCAAACAAAAATTCCGGTTCCGTAGGGGGCCTGCAACATTTTGTGAGCATCAATGGTAATCGAACTCACCTTGGGGTTGGCAAAATTCAGGTTGCTTTCTTTGTTGTTAAACGGATAGACAAAACCTCCGTAAGCTCCGTCAACATGGAGT
>Ga0172382_10001812_pt1 | contig 37036 bp, 33 predicted proteins | sample Leawel138RmetaG_FD_122245 | JGI IMG/M metagenome (GOLD analysis project Ga0172382, IMG submission 122245) | Leachate microbial communities from a municipal landfill in Southern Ontario, Canada - Leachate well 138R metaG | ecosystem: Engineered > Solid waste > Landfill > Unclassified | place... | reverse complement strand
TTTTTATTTTCTATTTAATCCGATTTTTGTATATACTTTTTTCAAATTGTTTCTAGCAAACATTGATGCTCTTGCTTGACCTTCAAATAGCAGTTGATCTAACTCTAGAGAATCATTCCATTTCTTAAAGTTTTCTTGTATTGTTTCTAATTCTTTTGCAACGATTTCTGATAAATCTGTTTTAAATACTCCATAGCCCATTCCTTCGTATTTGTGTTCTATTTCTGTATAGGTAAGGTCAGTTAAAACCGAATATATAGTCATTAGATTACTTATTCCTGGTTTTGTTTCTTTATTAAAGTAGATTTTACCTTCATTATCAGTAACTGCAGCTTTAATCTTCTTTTTAACTGAAGATATTGGTTCAAGAAGATAAATGCATCCTTTATCAGATTCTGAAGATTTATCCATTTTTTTCATAGGATTTTGTAAATCCATTATTCTCGAACCATTTTTTGTTACTAAAGGCTCTGGTAATGTAAAGAATTCACCATAACGATTATTAAATCTAGATGCTAGATCTCTTGTTAACTCTAAGTGTTGCATTTGATCATCGCCTACAGGAACGTAGTTGGCATTATATAAAAGAATATCTGCTGCCATAAGTGCAGGGTATGTAAATAATGCAGAAGTGACTCCTGTCTCTTGCTTTTGTGCTTTATCTTTAAATTGGGTCATTCTCTCGAGTTCGCCCATATAAGCTAATGATTGCATAATATAGCCCATTTCCGCATGTTCATGAACTTCTGATTGTATAAAAATAGTAAGATTATCTGTATCAAGTCCGCAGGCAAGATATAATGCTGCAACATTTTTAATATTTTGTTTTAACTCTGTTGGTTCTTGATATGTTGTTATTGCGTGTAAATTTGCAACGAAAATTAAGAACTCAACATCCTTCATTTCGTTTTGTAACTTCACAAAATTTTTAAGGGCTCCTAAATAATTTCCAAGTGTAGGTATCCCTGTGGGTTTTATTCCAGATAGTACAAATTTCATATTTTCACTCCTCTTAAGTGTATCAATATCTATATTATAACTTTTTTTGTATAAAAATCAAGGAATATAATAATATTATAAAATATTCAATTAAACAAAAAAATATCGATGTAAGCGTTTTACACGTTAAAAAAGCGATGTTTTTGTGCATTTTCTTGACTTCTCAAGCGTTTACATTTATTTTTTTTTATAAAAGTGATTGACTTATTTTTTAAATAGTGTATAATTAACTCATACACAAATTCAAGTGTTAAAAATAATTGATTCGGAGGAAGAGAATATGAAATTATTTAAAAAGTTATTCACAATAACTGTATTCGCTCTTGTTGCCGTTGCCCTTGTTGGATGTAAGAAGGACAGTGGAGCAAATAAGACTCTAGTTGTTGGAACTCCTGGTTTATCAGGTGATTTCGTGGCTGGGTTCGGAAGCAGTTCTTATGATGTTTCAATTCGTGATTTAGTTCATGGATACGGAACTCTTGTTGAAACAGAATTAGGCGAATTTGTTTGGGATACTGAAGCAGTATTAAAAGCAGCACCTACTACATCTGTTGATGCAGACGGAAATAAAACTTATAAGTTTGAAATCCAAGAAGATTTAAAGTGGAATACTGGAGAAGCAATTAAAGCAGTTGACTTTGTATTGCCGGTATTATTAAGATCTTCAAAAGATTGGACATCAATTGCAACTAGTGCTAATGCTGGTTACTACTTAGTAGGTTTTGAAGACTATCGTTATGGACCATTTACTATGGTTGAAAAAGAGGTTGAAGGTGAACTTAAAGAAGTTAAAGAGTATGAAGCTGATTATACAGTATTAGATGTAAAATTCCCTGGCGTTAGATTAACAGGAGAATACAAATTTGAATTTACAATTGCTGCTGAAAACTTACCTTACTTCTATGAAACTACAATGGTTTCTACAGCTCCTATGGATTTAGAAACTTATTTACCAGGATTCGAAGTAAAAGATAGTGCAGATGGCGCGTACATCACTAAAGCAACAGGAACTGATGCAAGTGCTACAATCGCATCTACAATTGCTTTATCAGTTAACAACCCTGCTGTTGGACAAAGATATAAACCAACTGTAACATCTGGACCTTACCAATTTGTTAACTTTATAAGAGATATTGCAACTGTTGAGTTAAACCCTCATTTTAAAACAAACTATGAAGGTAAAAAACCATCAATTGGACAAATCCAAGTGAAAAAAATTAACCAAACAACAGATGTTGATCAAGTAATCGCTGGAACTGTTGATATCGTTGCTGGTGTTGTTGAAGGTGCAAAAATCGAAGCTGCAAAAGATGCAAAATCTGCAGATGTAGTATCATATGCTCGTAATGGTTATGGTATGATTGCATTTGCTACTGATTTTGGAGCAATTGCTGAACCTAAAGTTCGTCAAGCTATCGGTTATTTATTTGACCGTAATGAGTTCTTAACTCAAATTCTTGGCGGATATGGAACATTAGTTAATGGACCATTTGGAGAAGCTATGTGGTTCTATGCGGAAAGCAAAGCTGAACTTGAAGGTGTTCTAGAAAACTTCGTTTTAAACCCTACGAGAGCTAATGAATTATTAGATGAATCTTCATATAAATTTGAAGCCAATGGTACTACTCCATTTGACCCATCAAAAGTTTCTTCTGGTGGAACATACTTCCGTCACAATGCGGCTGGTGAAGTTTTAGAGTATAACCATTTAGGTACTACTGAAAACGAAATTACAGTATTAATTGATACACAATTAACTGCTAACGCATGGAGAGCAGGCGTTAAAGCTTCTGTTACACAATCTGATTTTGATACATTATTAAATCATTATTATTATGGACCAACATTAGCTGATAGAAAATATCATTCATTCAACTTAGCTACTGGTTTCTATTCAGATTATGATCCATTCTGGTCATGGCATAGTTCATTAGTTGGAACTACAAATAACCCAACTCAATTAGCTGATGATGAACTAGATGGAATTATGGAAGCAATGCAAAAATTAGATCCAACTCAAAAAGAGGAATTTAGAGTATTGTTCGTTGATTTTGCTATTAGATGGAATCAATTACTACCAACATTACCTATCTACTCTAATGAGTACTTTGATGTATTTAATGTAAGAGTTCAAGGACTTAAAACTACTCCTGTTTGGGGATGGGCTAAAGATATTTGTGATTTAACAATTAAATAAAACAAATACCTAGAAACAATTGGGGGAGAGGTTGCTCTCTCCCTTTATTTCTAGAAAAAACAATTGATTAATTGAGGGTTTTATACTATAATGTAATATAATAGATAATTAGATATTTATTATCATTTAAAAGAAAGAGGAGTAATATCTTCTTATTTCTAGCATTTTATATACATAAAATTATAGAAATAGCAAGATATTCATATTTGGGAGGTATATATATGGGAAAATATTTGTTGAAGAGGTTCTTGTCTTTGATTCCCGTTGCATTTATTATTTCTATTATTCTATTTATAATAGTGACTAATGTTCCTGGGGATCCAGTAGACTTGGCATACTCACATTTATATGGAGATCCAATGTTTAGAGGTGCAGAGGGTGCGATAAGACTTGAAGAGTTTAAAGCGCAAAAACGCGAAGAATTGGGACTTAATGACGGGGATATTGTTAGGTATGTTAGATGGATTGGCAGAAGTATTCAAGGTGACTTTGGTTACTCGCCAAATCATGATAAACCTGTAAGTGAAGTTATTAAGGAACCATTAAAAATATCAATAATAGTTAATGTTATATCATTGATATTATCATTTACCATTGCGATTATAGTTGGAATAAAGTCGGCCTTGAAGAGGTTTTCTTTTTATGATAGTTTTTGGCAAGTCACCAGTTTGGTATTTATGTCGATGCCTACGTTCTTTATAGGTTTAAGTCTAATTTTCTTATTTCCGATAACTTTAGGATGGTTAGAATTTGGTGGTTTACCTCCAGTTCAATCTGGATTAAATATATTTGAGGAAATTTGGCGTTGGGTTCGACACTTAACTTTACCAATTATTACCTTAACAATAGGTAGTTTAGCCGGTACTATAAGATATGTAAGAAATGCCATGATCGAAGTATTGAAGAAAGATTATATTAGAACAGCTAGAGCAAAGGGATTAAGGGAAAAAGTAGTTATCTATTCTCATGCATTTAGAAATGCTCTTATACCTGTTGTAACAATTGTTGCTGGTAGTTTAGTTGGTATTTTTGGTGGATCTGCAATTACAGAAAGTGTATTTGCTATTAATGGTATTGGAAGTATACTAATTAAAGCCTTAAATGATAGAGATTATAATATTGTATTGACGATGAATTTGTTCTATGCTTTACTAGCATTATTAGCTAATATAATCATGGATATTTCTTATGCTTTCGTTGATCCTAGAGTTAAGTTGGATTAGGTGGTACTTATGGAAAAATTTAAAAATGTTTTATTAAGAATATGGAAATCAATTAAAAGCTTATTTGTGTTTCTTTTCGGCTTCGGTAAAATGAAGGATAAAGATAGATTGAAAGAAGAAGAATTGATTAGCCCTGCTAAGCAAGTGTTTAAAAAATTCATCCGTAATAGATTAGCTATTATGGGATTAACTGTTTTCTTGCTAATTGCTATGTTTGTGGGGATAGGATCATGGGTTCAAGACTTTAATGCAACACAACAAGAATCATCACAGATAGCAATTCAACCCGGAAGGAATTATTTAAATATTCCAAGTGGTTTAAAGAAATCTGGTGTTAAGGTTGTGACAGACAATTATGGTAATGAAAACTATTTAATAGGGACAGGAGTTACGTTTTCGGTTGCGGTATCTAATGATGATAAAATTTATGTTTGGGGTTCAAATGTTGGAAAAGTAAAAGACGTTCCTAAAGAAATTAGAGATATTGCTAAAGATTTTGTACAACTTGCTGTTGGCTCGTCTCACGTTGTTGCCCTTACAAAAGATGGAGAATTAGTTGGATGGGGAAGAAATAACTTCGAACAAGCATCAATTCCGATATATGACCCTGCTCTTGATTCAACTTTTGGACTACATAAAAAAGCGATAGAAGCTTATTTTGATCCTGCTGCAAGAACTTTATATCCTAGCGACTTTGTTAGTGCAATTGAGGATGATCCGATCGTAAAGGTTGTTGCTGGTTATGAATATACATCAATACTAACAATTGAAGGCCATGTTTATACTTGGGGATCTACTAAATCTACCAATTTAAGTTTGAATGCATTTAGTTATAACTATCTTGAACCAATGATTAGAGTTAATGCAACAAGCGAAACAATTCAATGGAAATATACAGGAGCTACAACTTCAGCAGTTGATAGCGTTTGGCAAGATATTGTTACTTATGATGAAATTATTAATGATTATAATTTGATCGAAGTGATAGATGATCCGATTCAGTTTAGATTAAGAACTGGCAATGTTCAATGGAAATACCAGAGCGCTGAAGCAACTGAATGGGTAAGTTTATTTACTATTGAAGCTTTAGAAAATCTATTTACAACTACTAGTATAGTAGATGTTGATGCATTTGATTTCAATATGGTGTATAAATTTGAAGATGGATCATTTGATGTTGTCGGTTTAGATGGCACTCAAAGAGCAATTGATCCAATTCTTAGGAGATCTTCTGTAGATAGAGGTTTCGAAGTTAAACAAATTGTTCTAACTAAAAGCAATGGATTTGCATTAAGAAATGATGGTAATATAATATCTTGGGGAGAACGTAATGTTGATAACCAAATCAACGTTATACCTGAGGAAGTTAATAATGCTAATATAGTAATGTTAACTACTGGGACTTATCATGTGGTTGCAATTGATGATCAAGGTAATGTTTATACTTGGGGTAACCAAAACACTTTAAATCAACTTAATTTACCTAAAAATGTAAAAGATAGTCAATTTATTATTTCTCAATACTTCAACTCTATAAGCGTTGATAGCGAAGGGAAAGTTAGTATTTGGGGGAATCGCGGTTATATATTTGGGACTGATTTAACAGGGTCAGATATTTTTAGTAGAGTAATTGCTGGTGGTAGTATTACTCTTACATCAGCACTAGTTGCAGTTGTTGTATCACTAGTAATTGGATTGATAGTTGGTCTAATAGCTGGTTTCTATGGTGGTTGGTTGGATAATATCCTAATGAGATTTGGTGAAATCGTGTCATCATTTCCATTTCTTCCGCTTGCTATGACTTTGGCTGTATTCGTTCAAGAGAATGACTCAATTAGTGAAAACGAACGTATATATATGATTATGGCTATTCTGGGAGTACTCAGTTGGCCGGGACTTGCTCGTTTAGTTAGAGGTCAAATTCTTGCGGAACGTGAGAAAGATTTCGTAATGGCTTCAAAGGCATTAGGAATTAAGGAAAAACATATTATTACAAGACACATATTACCAAATGTAATTAATGTTGTTATTGTTAGTACAACACTGTCTTATGCAGGTACATTGTTAACCGAGGCTGGTTTATCATTCTTGGGATTCGGAGTTAAACTTCCAAATCCATCTTGGGGTAATTTACTAACTGGAGCTCAAAAAACTGAGGTATTAAGAAGTTATTGGTGGATGTGGATAATTCCAGCATTATTCTTGATTACAACAGCATTAAGTATAAACTTAGTTGGAGATGGCTTACGTGAAGCTATGGACCCTAAGTCTAATGAAAGGTAGGTGTGAATATGAGTTTATTAGAAGTTAAAAATTTACATACATATTTCACAACTAAAAAAGGTATTATCAAGGCAGCAAATGGAGTATCCTTTGAAATTGAAGAAGGTAAAACGTTAGGGTTGGTTGGTGAAAGTGGTTCTGGTAAAAGTGTTACATCAATGTCAATTCTTAAATTATTTGAAGAAAATCAAAAAATTCATGAAGGTGAAATTATTTTTGAGGGTAAAGTCATTTCAAATTACGGGTTAAATGAATTAAGAACTATTCGTGGTAATAAGATTTCGGTTATATTTCAAGAACCAATGACTTCATTAAATCCAGTATTTAAAGTAGGACGTCAAATTACAGAAGTGCTTATGCTTCATCAACAATTATCTAAAAACCAAGCAAAGCGTCGCGCTATTGAGTTATTAAATGATGTTGGTATATCAAATCCTGAAAAAATAATTGATCAATACTCATTTCAACTTTCTGGTGGTATGAGTCAGAGGGTTATGATTGCCATAGCCTTAGCATGTAAACCAAAACTATTAATTGCTGATGAACCAACAACGGCACTTGATGTTACTATTCAAGCGCAAATATTAAAATTAATGAATGATTTAAGAGAACAATATAAAACATCTATTTTATTTGTTACCCATGATTTAGGTGTAATTAATGAAATGGCTGATGATGTTGCTGTTATGTATTGTGGACAAATAGTTGAAAAAGCTTCGTCAAAAGTAATTTTTGGAGATAATCCAACTTATTCACATCCATATACCGAGGGGTTAATGACATCTATTCCTAGACTTGATAGTCCTAAAGGAAAATTAGATGCTATTCCAGGAACAGTGCCACATCCACTTAATTTACCTGTTGGTTGTAAATTTGCACCTCGTTGTAAATATGCAACTGATAAATGTAGAGAAAAAGAAATTGAGAGTGTTGAAGTAGAACCAGGACATTTCGTTAGATGTTTATATCCTAAGCGAGGTGAAAGACATGACTAAAAAACAACCATTAATTGAGGTAAGAAAACTTAAAAAGTTTTTCCCGCTTAAAAGAAAATCAATCTTCCAAAGAAAATTGCTTAATGTTAGAGCTAATGAGGATGTTAGCTTTACCATTTATAAAGGCGAGACGTTTGGTTTAGTTGGTGAGAGTGGTTGCGGAAAATCTACATTAGGTAGAACAATCCTACAACTATATCCACCAACAAGTGGGTCGGCATTGTATTATGGTATGCCGCTTCATGAGTTAAATCCTGCCTATGTTTTAAATGAAATTGATAAGCTTGTTAAGTATCAAGACAAAGCTGATCGTGCCTACAAGAAATCTTTACATATTGATAAAAAGATTAAGAATGTAAAATGTGAAATAGAAAAAATTGATCAAGATGAGAATCAGAAAATTATAGATAAAAAAATTGCTGAATATAATTTAGCTCTTGAAGAGTTAAATTCTAAATTTAAACAAAGTGCGGACTCACTTCATCAGTCTATATTAGCTTCAATCGATGAATTTAAAGCTGTATTAAAGCAAGACGCTACAAAGTATGCAGAGTCAAATTGGGAAAATATTGTTTTAAAGATTGTAAAGATGGTAGAAGAGGACCCTACTGATCCAGGAATTCAAGATCAAGTAGAGTTGATGACAATTCCTAATAAAAATGTTCTTAAAGCATACAAAGACATGAGTAAAGCTTTATCATTAATTAAGAAACATGAGATGAAGAAAGCAAATATTGGTGTAAGCCCATTACAAAAGAAGCTTAGAAGATTAGAAGAAAAATCTAAGGATTTAAAGAAAGAAGCTTCGCGTCAACTTCGTGAAGGAAGTAGAACTGCTGGGCAATTTATCCTAGAAAAAGAGTTACCAGTTATTTCTAAATTTATGAGAGAAGAAGAACTTATTGCTAGAGAAATTTACAAGCAAAGAAAATTAGCTAAAGCACTAAGTAAAGATCTTGATAAGATTAAAAGTGATTTATTAAAGCTCGAGTCTGAAGTAGCTAATCTAAAAATAAATCTAAATAGTGTATTAAAAGAAAACAATTTATCTGTTGATTTGGATAAGGATAATAATTTAAAATCAATTAAGTCAAAAATGGATTCTAAAGTATTTAGAGAAATTAGCAAAATGCATAAACTTTATAGTAATAAGACTGCAAAAGTCGAAAGGTTTAAACATAGAGTTATTTCAATTCCTAAAGATATTCAAAATTCAGAAAAGAAAGTTGATGTTCTTGAAAAGAAGATTTTTAGCATTCAGGAAACTTTAAAATCTTATAAGGGAAAGGAAGTTCTTCCAATTACGGAAAGATGTCAAGATCCTGAATATCAAGCAAAGATGGAAGGAAATCGTGAATATGCTATTAGTTTACAAAAACTAACCAGACATGAAATGAGAACTTTGCGTCAAAAATTACAAATGATATTTCAAGATCCATATTCTTCTCTTGATCCGCGAATGACCGTAGGACAAGCAATTAGTGAAGCTGTTGTTGAACATGGTTTATATAAAAAAGGAACTCCAGAGCTTGAAGAGTATATAATTGATGTAATGGCAAAATGTGGTCTTGATCATTATATGATTCATCGTTATCCTCACCAATTTTCTGGTGGACAAAGACAAAGAATTGTTATAGCGAGAGCTCTTGCTTTACAACCGGAATTTGTTGTTTGTGATGAGTCAGTAAGTGCACTTGATGTATCAATCCAATCACAAATATTAAATCTTTTAGAGGATTTAAAAGAACAAAGCGATTTAACATACTTGTTTATATCACATGACTTAAGTGTAATTAAGCATGTAAGTGATAGAATTGGTGTAATGTATTTAGGTGATTTAGTTGAGTTATGTGAATCTGAAGAATTATATGATAATCCTTTACATCCTTATTCTAAATCTTTAATTTCTGCTATACCAACTACAACACAAAATAAGAGAGATAGAATTATATTAAAAGGCGATATTCCTTCAAATATATTTCCACCATCTGGTTGTAAATTTAGAACTAGATGTCCTATAGCTAAACCGCAATGTGCAAAAGTTAAACCAGAACTACGAGAAGTAGCCCCTGGACATCAAGTAGCATGTCACTATTATGAAGAAACCAAGAACATCATATAGACCTCTTAGCAGAGAAGAGCGAGAACAAATTGAGAAGAACTTAAAAGAGAATCCACCAACAAATAAAGATATATTTGCTTTGATAATTTCTCTTCTAATAACGCTTCTTCCTAGATTGCTCATCGGGTTAGGAATAATATTTGCGATTATCTGGTTTATATTTATTAGATAAAAAAAGAGTGGCAATATAATATTGCTACTCTTTATTTCTAAAAATGTTTAAAATAAATATTTTTAGAAATATGTTTATTTTTCATATAAAACGTGTTAAAATATATGTATAAGGAAAGGAGACAGTTTTAGTATTTATACTAAAATCGGTGATTAGTTATGATCCAATTATATACTTCTCCAAGTTGTTTGTCTTGTCGTAAAGTTAAAAAGTACTTTAATAAGTATGGCATTAAGTTTATCGAAAAGAACATACTACACACGCAATTATCAAAAGAAGATATTTTCAAAATGTTAGCTAATAGTGAAAATGGTTTTGATGATATCATTTCTGTTAGATCTAAAGTATTTAAGGATAGCAATATTGATATAGATTCGATGAAAATACATGATTTAGTTGAGTTTATCATTAAGAATCCAACTATATTGAAAAGACCAATTATTGTAACAGATAATGATTTACAAGTAGGATATAATGATGATGATATCACATTGTTCCTTCCTGAAGAAATTAGAGAAAGAGAATGTAATTTTTGTCTCGGTCAAGATGATTGTGATTATGTAAAAGCTTTGAAAAATAATGATAGCCTTCAATAGGCTATCTTTTTTTTATAAAAAAAGTGTGAATATCTCACACTAATGTAATTTCTTATAGGCATTAAAGGCTCTTCTAATTTTTTTATCAGACTTTTTATATTGAATTTCCACTTGATTAATTAATTCAATGAAGTCCCTTTTACCAGTATGGTATGAACTTGCAGCAAATTCAATCTCATAGTCAGTCACACCAAGGTATTCACTTTTGTCTAGGAATAAAACACCACTTTTATATGGCATGTACATTCTATATGTACATAAACTTAAAAAATTTATTAGTTTCTGATTTCCAATAAGATTATTCAGTTCATGAGCTATTTCCTCATTAGAAACTTTACCGGAAGCAATAATTTCACTTAGTTCTTCTTTAGTTATGTCAACAGTATTCTCATTTATAGAATATCCCTTTTTACGTTTCAATGTTAATTGAAGAGATTCTCTTTCGCGCACTCTTAGTGATGCTGATAAAGCTTTAAGTGAAAAACGAGAAGTGTCAAAATAATGATTAGTTTGAGAATCTGTCTTGTTGCCTTTAAATAAGTCGATTAGTTTTTCGTACTCTTCTTTAGTGAGTAAACTCTTAAACTCAACTCCGTTATTTTTTTGCATTTTAAATCTCCTTATTTGTTGATTATTTATATTATACATAATATAAAGTAAAATGCAACAATTTTTGTCGAAATATAATAATAATATTTAAAAATAAGTAATTTTGTGGTAGAATGTAATGGGTGATAATTAATGATGGATTCTTTTAACTGGGATGCTTTTTTACAACCATATGAATTAGCAATCTCAGGATTTATTTTAAAACTGGAATCAATGAAAAAACAATTCATTGTAAGTGGTATTAAAAACCCGATCGAAATGATTGTCGGAAGAGTAAAAACCCCAACTAGCATTATTGAGAAAGCAAAACGTTTGGGTGTGGAGTTTAGTCAAATACCTGAAATGATTCAAGATATTGGTGGTATCAGGATTACTTGTAAATATACTCCTGATGTTTATAATGTCTTTGAACTTTTAAAGAGTAGAAAAGATATTGAAATAGTATTGGTCAAGGATTATATCAAACAACCTAAACCTTCGGGATATCGTTCATTACATATAATTGGAAAGTATAATGTTGAAACTATTAACGGACAAAAGTCAATTTATGTTGAGTTTCAAGTTAGGACTTTAGCAATGCATCTTTGGGCTAGCATTGAACATTCACTTAAATATAAATATTATCACAATATACCAGATAATATTCGTTCAAGGCTACAAGCAGCATCAAAAATCACTGCTGAGCTTGATAATGAAATGAATGGAATTCAAGAAGAAGTAGAAAAATTTAGAAATGGTAATTCAAGAGAAGAGTATGAGTTTGATTGGGGATTAAATAATTTATATCGAGGTAAAGTATGAGATATTCTATAAATGGCATTTATGCTGATTCAACTTACCTGTTGCAGAAACTTGATGAACTTGGTCATATTAAGGATGATAAAAATCCTGAAATTGTTTTTTCAATTGGTGGAGACGGAACCATTTTAGAAACTGTTCATAAGTATATGGATATTATTGATAGTATAAAAATTGTTGGTATTAACTATGGTAAATTAGGTTTTTATACAGATTTTTCTAAAGATGAAATCGATAGTATCATTGATTTAATAAACTCAAATAAATATGAAGTTTCTAAGTTTAATTTTATTGAATATCAATTAGAAACAAAAGATTCTAATAAAGTTTATTATGCTTTAAATGAGGTGGCGATACTAAGTCCAATTCATACTCAGATTATTGAAGTATATATTGATAATTGTAAATTTGAAACTTTCAGGGGAACGGGGTTGATTATTTCTACTCCTACGGGGTCAACTGCTTATAACAAATCTGTTGGTGGAAGCGTAATGGATCCTTCAATTAAGTCGATTCAACTAGCTGAGATTGCACCTATTAATAATCGAGTGTATAAAACTTTGTCCTCACCAATTGTTCTAGCAAGTACAAGCGAAGTGAAGCTTATATCGAATTTCAAGAGCACTAGTATATCTTATGATGGCATTAGTGAAGATTGTAAAGATGTCATGGAAATTAAAATAAAACTATCAAATAAATCTGTCAGTTTTATAACAAAAGAAAACACAAATTTTTGGGATCGTGTAAAAAAGAGTTTTCTAAACTAGGAGGATAAAAATGTCATATAAAGGAAAAGTATATGTTGCATATGATGTAACGAATGATCATAAATATTTTGAAGAATTAACTAAGTGGGAACAAACAGACGGTTCTAATTATAATTTAATTAATGGTACTGATATATTAAAAAAAATTGATAAAGTAAATGATGACATACTTAAAACAGATTTACGTCTTAGAATGGCTGAGGCAGATGTTTGCTTATTGGTAGTGGGAGAAAAAACCAAAAGTTATAGAAAGGCGACAAGATGGCAAGTTGAAAATGCTATAGCTACAAATATGCCAATAATAGTAATTAATCCTAATGGAATACGAACTGTTGATTTTGATAAAATTCCTGCAGCTGTTAAGAAATGTCTATCTTTACACATTGCCTATCAATCTTTGATTTTAGAGGTTGCTTTATTAAACTGGCCAAAGAGTCATCAACAATATTTAGAAAAAGAAAAGAAGTATAATATTAGATATGCTAATAGTGTGTATGAAGCACTTGGGCTTGAAACATATGAAATATAAAAAAAGTAGATTAAATATCTACTTTTTTTCCATTATAGAATCAATTAGACCGTAAGATAGAGCCTCTTCAGCAAACATATAATTGTCGCGTTCTGTATCAAGTTCTATTCTTTCGATTGGTTGATTAGTTTTTTCAGATAAAATTTTATTCATTCTATCTTTAATTCTTATGATGTGTTTTGCAGCTATTTGAATTTCTGTAGCCTGTCCTTGGGCGCCACCAAGAGGTTGGTGAATCATTATTTCACTATTTGGTAATGCATGTCTTTTCCCCTTTGTTCCGCTTGCTAGTAAAAATGCAGCCATTGATGCAGCCATTCCCACGCAAATTGTAGAAACATTTGGTTCGATTAAATTCATAGTGTCATAAATTGCCATACCAGCACTAATAGATCCTCCTGGAGAATTAATGTATATGAATATGTCTTTAGTTGAGTCCTCAGCAGCTAAAAATAACAATTGTGCTACAATGCTATTTGATAAAGCATCATTTATTTCTCCGTTTAGCATGATAATTCTATCTTTTAAAAGTCTAGAATAAATATCATAAGACCTTTCTCCTTGTGCAGTTTTTTCTATTACGATAGGTGTATAGTACATAAAAACCCTCCTTTTGATTAAATTCTACACTAATTAAATTGATAAGTCAACTTAATAGTTTTTAATAACCAACCAAATGATTAATATTTTGAAAACACTTGAAAATAAAAAAAATGAGTGGTATAATAAGTTAACACATTGATAAAGAAGTAGTACTATTAACAATTGCTTTATAGAGAGGAAAACATTGGTGGGAGTTTTCTAAGCAAATTTTTAGGAATTCATCTTTTGAGTGGTTCTAATCAAACCCGTATCAGTCCCGTTATCGACTTAATGAGTGCACTTGCTTGCGTGAGTGAATTAAGGTGGTACCACTGGAAATATCTAGTCCTTAGGAGTTAGTCTCTTAAGGACTTTTTTGGAGGAAAAAATGAATTTAAAAGATTTAGAATTAGAAGCAATAAAACAAATTAAAAGTGTTGAATCTATGCATGAACTTAATGAGGTGAAAGCATTATATTTAGGGAAAAAGAGCAAACTACAATCAATCATGGCAACAATGAAGGATTTGAGTGTTGAAGAAAAAAAAGATTTAGGAGTAAGAATCAATGAGTTCAAGACAAAGATTGAGGAACTTGTTGCAAAACAGCGAACTTTTTTAGAAAACAAAGAAGTTGAAGATCGTATTAACAAAGAAGCAATTGATATTACTTTACCAGGTAAAAAATTTAGTGAAGGAAATCTTCACCCACTTACTTTGGTAAGTCAAGACATTGAAGACATATTCATTGGCATGGGTTATAAAGTTGAAGAAGGACCAGAAGTTGAAAGTGATTTATATAATTTCGAAATGCTAAACCTTCCGGTTGGGCATCCTGCCAGGGAAATGCAAGATTCATTTTATATAAACCCAAGCTATTTATTAAGGACCCATACATCTCCGGTTCAAGTTAGAACGCTTCTTAAGGAAAAAGGAAATCCTGTAAAGATTATTTGTCCAGGTAAAGTTTATAGGCGCGATGATGATGATGCGACGCATTCTCATCAATTTATGCAAATTGAAGGTTTGGTCGTTGGAGAAAATATTACAATGTCTGACTTAAAGGGAACTTTACTAACCATTTCCAAAAATTTATTTGGAGAAGAAAGAGAAATTCGTTTACGTCCTTCATTTTTTCCATTTACTGAACCGAGTGTAGAAGTTGATGTTAGCTGTTTTAAGTGTGGTAAAACGGGATGTTCACTATGTAAACAAACTGGATGGATAGAAATCTTAGGGGCTGGAATGGTTCACCCTAATGTATTAGATATGGCAGGATATGATAGCAAAAAATATACGGGATTTGCATTTGGAATGGGTATAGAAAGAATAGCTATGCTTAAATATGGTATTGATGATATAAGAAACTTTTATATAAACGATACTAGATTCCTAAAGCAATTTTAGAGGTGAAAAATGAGAGTTAAATTAGAATGGTTAAAAGAATTAGTTGACTTAGAGGGTTTAAGTGTATCAGATATAGTTGAAAGATTATCTTTGTATTCAATTGAAGTTGAAAGCTGCAACAAAACTATTGATGCTACTAATATTGTTGTTGGACATGTTCTTACAAAAGAAAAACATCCAAATAGTGATCATTTGAATGTATTAACTGTTGATGTTAAAGAAGAAGTTCTTCAAATTGTTTGTGGAGCAAGCAACGTCGATAAAGGACAATATGTTATTGTTGCAAAAGTCGGAGCAGTTTTACCAGGAGATTTTCAAATTAAAAGAAGTAAAATTCGCGGAGTTGAATCTCATGGAATGGTTTGTTCTTTGCAAGAACTAGGTATAGAGAAGAAATATATTTCTGATAAATTTAGTGATGGCATATATTATTTTAATGAGCCTGTTGAAATAGGTATTAGTGGAGGAGTAGCTTTAAATTTGCATGATGAAGTAATAGAGCTTGGATTAACTCCAAATCGTGGTGACTTATTGTCAATGATAGGTGTTAGTTATGAAGTAAGTGCAATTTTTAATCGTCAATTAAAACCACTAACTTATAAATTAATAAAGTCAAGCATTAATACTAATGTTGATGTTAAAATTGAAAGTAAAAAATGCTTGGCATATTATGCACAGGTTATTAAAGGTGTTAAGATTAAGCCTTCTCCTATGTGGTTATCTTCACGTCTAATAGCTTTTGGCGTTAGACCAATAAATAATGTAGTCGATGTTACTAACTACATTCTAGCTTTATTTGGCCAACCACTTCATGCTTTTGATTTTGATAAATTAGGCACTAAAATAGTAGTTAGAAACGCTCTAGACAATGAGGAAATTGTTACATTAGATGACATTACAAGAAAGTTAGAAAATAGTGATTTAGTAATTACGGATGGTACTAAACCAGTTGCTATTGCTGGAGTAATGGGCGGTAAGGACACTGAGGTTACTATAGACACAACTAATCTGGTTATAGAATCAGCATGTTTTGATCCATCTTCAATAAGAGACACATCGACTAGATTAGGTTTAAGGAGTGAATCATCAACTAGGTTTACACGTGGAGTAGATTTAAATAGGACTAAAGAAGCTATGGAATACGCGAGTTTCTTATTAGCAAATATTGCTAGTGGTAGTGTTTGTAAAGATTATAACTTTGTTGGTATAGAATCAGTAGAGCCAAAAAAGATTAAAATAACGAGTAAAGATATTCAAAGAGTCTTAGGTATTACTATTAATGATGAAGAGATAAAGAGTATTGTTAAACTTTTGAGTTTTGAAATCAATAATAATATGGAAGTATTAGTACCAAACCGTCGTTTTGATGTTAATATTAAAGAAGATTTAATTGAAGAAATTGGAAGAATTCATGGATATAATAAACTACCTTTAACTTATCCTTCAGATTCAATGGTGGGTGGATTAAATCCAAAACAAAAGATAATTCGTAAAATAAAGAACATTTTAACGGTTTCTGGTCTAAATGAAGTTATCACATATTCATTAGTTAACCAAGAGAAAAATTCTCAATTTACTAGAAATCATAAAGTAGGTACTCAAGATGTTTCTCTTTTGATGCCACTTAGTGAAGATAAGAAATACTTAAGGAAAGGGCTTATACCTAGTTTATTAGAGGTTATTAAGTACAATACTTCCAGAAAAAATTCAAATATAAATATATTTGAATTGGGTAAAGGTTATTATTGGGATAATGAATATCATGAAGATTTATTATTGGCTGGAGCAATGCTTAATGAATATTCTAGTACTTTATGGAAGAATGAAGTTGAGATTGTTGATTTCTTTGTTATTAAAGGGGTTCTTAACAAACTTTTGACTGATTTAGGTTATGACCCATCATATAAAATGATTGATGAAGTTACGTCTTATCTACATCCTAGAAGGCAAGCATCCGTTGAGGTTGAAGGTATTGAGATTGGTTTTATTGGTCAATTGCATCCTAAATATCAAGTAGAAAATGATATGGAAGAGGTATATGTTTTTGAGATTAATGTTAGTAAATTACTTGAAATAAAAAGCAGAAGTTTTGAATATGTTCAAATTTCTAAACTTCCAAGTGTTAAAAGAGATATTGCGATTGTAGTTGATAAAGATGTTTTGGCTTCTGATATTATTGAAAGTATATATAAAGTAGATAAAAATCTTATTACCAGTGTTAATATTTTTGATATTTATGTTGGCGATAAAATAAGTCCAAATCAGAAATCTATTGCTTTAAATATTGTTTTCTCAAGTGATGAAGCATTAACTGAAGAAATCATAAGCAATAAAATCAAAAAAGTACTTAAGGATTTAAACTATAGATTTAAAGCTGAACTAAGAAGTTAAATAAAGTAAACATTTCTTTATTAAGTGATTCACAATTACTTATTAAAGAAGTGTTTTTTAATAATTGGTATTTTAAAAACCCTATAATATAGGGTCGTTAAAACTTTATGAAATCTTCAATTGTTAGTTTAGAAGTAAAATCATTATTTTTGATTCCCTCTATTACTTCGTTAACTATTCTAGGTGGAGTTGAAGCTCCAGCAGTTATTGCAATTTTCTTATGATTAGTTAAGTCAATATTTTGTAAATCATTAATATTTTCAATCATAATGCATTTAACACTAGTAAATGTATCACAAACTTCTTTCAACTTGTTAGTATTATTGCTTTTTGGGTCACCAACGACAATGCAAAGATCATAACCTTTAACTTGGTTTATTAGAGCTAATTGTCTAGACTTAGTAGCAGTACAAACATCTTCAAACGTTGAGGTGTGAGGGTATTTAGTTTTTATTGCTTCAATGATTTTTACAACTTCTAAATAACTCATAGTTGTTTGGGTTGTAAATATAATTTTTTGTGACTTAATATTTAATTGATTAACATCCTCAATATTTTCAACTAGATGTATCTTGTTGCTAATACCAAGAACTCCTTTTGTTTCGGGGTGTGTTCGTTTACCATAAAAAACAACTTCGTAATCACTAATTAGTTTTTCTCTTATTAATTCATGAGTTTTGTTTACATATTTACAAGTGGTATCAATTAAGGTTAAATTCCTCGATTTTATCGTATCTTTAACTTTATCACTCACCCCATGCGCAGTAATAATGATTGTACCTTCATGAATGTTTTCGATATCTTCAACAATTATTATTCCTTTATCTTTGTATGTTTCAATTATATGTTTATTATGAACAAGACTTCCATACATATATATAGGCTTAACTATACTTGGATCATCCAATAATTTATTAATTGTTTGAATTGCTTTAATTACACCCTGACAAAAACCTTGAGGGCTTATTTTTTTTATTTCCATATAATCACCTATTACATTATAGCAAATATAATATCCAATTGCACTATTTAGATAAAAAAAGATTGTTGAAAGGGGTTTTTTATAGTATAATAATATAGTAGTAATAGTACTATATAAATATCATGGAGGAAATATGTTATATAAAATACAAAATGAATTTATTAAATTGACTGTAAATAGCAAAGGGGCAGAAAAAACTAGTTTAATTTTTAATAATAAAGAGTATCTGCATCAACCTGATGAGTATTGGAATAGAACAGCACCATTTCTTTTTCCTAATGTTGGAAGGTTAAAAGATAATAAGACAATGATTAATGGTATGAACTATGAATTGCCGCAACATGGATTTTTGCGTGACCAAGAATTTGAGTTGTTTCATAGTAGCGATAATGAATTAAGTTTGTTGAACGTTTATAATGACGATACTTTGAAGAAATACCCTTATAAATATAAGGTAATTATTACTTATTCTTTAAAAAAGAAAAACTTAAGGACTTCAATACTTATAACAAATGAAGATATGCTTGATATGCATTTTAATTTTGGAGGACATCCAGGTTATAATGTACCAATATATGAAGAAGAAAAATTTGAAGATTATAAAATTGTATTTGAAAAGAAAGAGACATTTAATGCACCGCTTGTAACCGGAGATGGATTACTAGATTTTACTAATAAAAAAGATAAGTATAAAAATATTGATGAGATTATTCTAGACTATAAGTATTTTGAAACAGATGCAATAGTTATTCCTAGAGTTAAGTCTAGCAAAGTAAAACTAATTAATAAAGAAAATAAGGGGTTAGAGTTTTCATTCCCCAATTTTATTACTTTAGCTATATGGACTAGACCAAACGGTAAATATATATGTCTAGAACCTTGGATTGGTTATGCGGATCGACATGATTCTAATCAACATTTTAAAGATAAAGATAATATTGTTGTGCTTAAACCACTAGAAGAGTTTAGTATTTACTACGATACAACCATTTTAGATTAGTGGTTTTTCTAGACAAAACAATAAAAATATACTATAATGTAATGAAATTAAAGGAGAATTAATTTATGATAACAACGAGTGATTTTAAAACAGGTATGACAATAGAATATCAAGATAATATTTATTCTATTATCGAGTTTCAACATGTTAAACCTGGAAAAGGACAAGCATTTGTAAGAACAAAGCTTCGTAATTTGAGAAGTGGTTCAGTAACAGATGTTACATTTAATGCTGGTGAAAAAATGGAACAGGCGATGATTGAAAAGAAAAAAATGCAGTATTTGTATAACTCAGGAGAGTTTTATTCATTCATGGATATGGAATCATACGAACAACTAGATTTGCCATCTGAAAGATTGGAATATGAAAAGAATTTTATGATTGAAGGAATGGAAGTAATAGTTATTGATTATAAGGGAGAAGTACTAGGTGTTCAACTTCCAGAAAAAATTGCTTTAGAGGTTGTTGAGTGTGCTCCAGGTGTTAAAGGAAATACTGCAGCAAATGCCACTAAAGATGCTATTTTAGAAACAGGGCATAAAGTCTTGGTTCCATTATTTGTTAATACAGGGGATAAAATTGTCGTTTCAACATTTGACGGAAAATATAGCTCAAGGGCATAAGGAGGGATGCAAATGTTAATTTGCATTGATATAGGAAACACCAATATTGTTATTGGAGTTTTTAATCAAGATATTTTAAAACATACTTTTAGACTTGAAACTAAGGCTTTAAGGACTGAAGATGAGTATGGAATTAGAATTATTGAAAATCTAAATTATAATGGAATAAAAAAAGAACAGTTAGAAGGTGCAATTATCTCTAGTGTAGTTCCTGAAATTGATAGCACTTTTGAAAAGGCTCTTCTTAAATACTTTAATATTCAACCGATGTTTGTTGGTCCAGGAATAAAAACTGGAATTAAGGTGAGCATTGAAAATCCGAAACAGCTTGGAGCTGATTTGCTAGTTGGAGCTGTTGCTGCTACTAGTAAATATGGATATCCATGTATAATAATTGATATGGGTACGGCTACAACATTATCCTATGTTAACAATAAAAAGGAATTTGTTGGGGGTATCATTTATCCTGGAGTTATTACTGCTTACTCAAGCTTGATTAAGTCAACATCACTTTTAGAATCCGCAAAAATTGGTGTGCCTAATAATGTAGTTGGTAAAGACACTATTTCTTCAATTCAAAGTGGCATGGTATATGGTACATCTGGAGCTATTAATGGATTGGTGAGTATGATTAAAAAAGAATATGGTGATATGAAAGTAATTGCTACAGGGGGAATTGCAAGGCATATTATTCCATTTTTAAATGATGTCATATATGATGAAGACCTATTAATGGAAGGTCTAAAAATAATCTATTACAAAAATGAGAGGGGAAATTAAATGGCGTTAATTATTACTGCGATTGCTTTATCGCTAGTATCTGTTGTTGTTATATACATCGCAATTAAAGAAATTAACAAAAAGCATTATGTTAAGATGGGATTAAAACCATTATTTGGTTTGTTATGGTTATTAATAATTCTAGGTGGAACATTTGCATCGATTAGTAAGAATTCAGTAGGTATTGTTTTTGATGAGTTAAATGGAGGAATACAGGATGATACTTTAGGGGAAGGTTTACATGTGAAAACACCTTTCCAAAAAGTTACTGTGATTGGGACTTCTAATAAAACTCAATTAATTCAAGTGGCTGGACAAACAGAGGATAGCATTTATGCAGATTTTATGATTACTATTGTTTATCGAATTGATAAGGAAAACGCTGGTAGATTTTTTAGACGTACAAATCAAGGGGATATTGATAATGTTCAACTTAATTCTGTTGTTCGTGAGACTTTACAAAGTGTTAGTATTGAATATGATATCTATGGTATACTAGGAAAAGATTTAGATGCTTTAAGAGTTCAATTCGAAACAAAACTTAGAACAAGTATGAGCGAAAGATATCATATTACATTAGTTTCTTCATCTTTTGATGATGTTGATGCTGGTTCAAGAATTGAAGAAATTGTTCGTTCTAAAGGTGAAGCTTTACAACAAATAGAAATTGAACGATTAAACAAAGATAAGGCAGAAGTTCAAAAAGAAATATTAATGATTGAAGCCGAAGCTCAAGCTGAAGTAGTAAGAATAGCTGCAGAAGCTCAAGCTGATAAAATTGAGTTTGAAAAAAGAGCTTTAGCAACTATGATATCTGAATATATAGAATCATTCCCAACACTTACTGAAAAAGAAGTGGCTGGAATTATTCTTCAAACAGTATTTTATGAAACTTGGGATGGAGTATTACCTGAGGTTGTTACCGGGGACGCTCTAGAGGCGCTGTTAGGTAGTTTAATAAATGGATAAAAAAAGCCTTGAGTTTAATCTCAAGGTTTTTATTTTATGAAGAAAACATATATTAGAACAAATATAGATACAGTTAAGCAATAATATCCGAAGTGCTTTAAATTGTCCTTCTTAACTAATTTGAAGAATAATTTAAGAGCAAAATATGTTCCGATTAGACTAGCAATGAACGCAATTATATAACCAGGAATATAGGTGTTTGTAGAGTCAATATCACTTATTCCAAGAATCATAGATGCAATACTAATTGGAATGTACATCATAAATGAGAATCTTAAAGCTTTTTCAACTTTTGTTTTATTCAAAACAGCAAAAGATGTAGTTACTCCTGATCGAGATATTCCTGGCAGCAATCCTAATACTTGAGCAAAACCCATAAGAACACTTGTTTTTAAAGTTATACTTTCATTGTTTGCTTTTTTTGAAACATAATGAATTATAAACAATAGCATACTTGTGAAAAACAAAGCTATTCCAACTGTTGTTAATGATGATAGGTGATTTTCGATCGTGTCCATTAGCAGTATTCCTGCTATTCCTGCTGGAACTGTAGCAATTGCCACAAATAATATGTATAAAAAATCTTTTTTTCCGTTTAAGTCCTTTTTAAATAAATAGTTCCATGCACCGATAATTATTTCTTTTAAGAACAATCGGTAATACAAAACTATTGCTATAAAAGACGCAAAATTCACAATAATTGTAAAGTTTATATTGTTTTCTATATATACATTAAATACATTTTTGAATATCATTATATGTCCGCTTGATGATATAGGTAAAGGCTCAGTAATTCCTTGTACTAGTCCTAATATAAGATATTTTAAAAAATCTGAAATTGATAAAAACATAAGAACACCTTCTTTTGAAATTATTATAGCATATAATTAATAAGTATGCTAGCCTTTATTGTAAGTTTTTCTCTTAACTTTTTTGGTTTTTTGTGCTATAATATAATGAATATATAGAAAGGAGATTCTAGATTTTCTAGAATGGTATAAATATGAATTTATTTTTAAGTGCGGATGGTTGGGTTGTTATTTTGGTTGCTATATTAATGGTGGCAATATTCGGTGTGATGATAGCTGCCATTATTGTAAGAATAGTTAAGGTTTCAAGAAAAAAGACCTCTAATGGATCTATTGATTACGAACAAAAAGAAATATTTGAAAATGCATATGGAGGAAAAAGCAATATAATTAGTGTACATAATGAATTAAGTAGATTAATTGTTGAGGTTAAAGATGTAGAAAATGTAAATGGACAAATGCTAAAAGATTTAGGAGCAACAGGGGTTCTAATTACAGGCAATATTGTAAAGGCTTCTTTTCAAGAAAGAGCAAAAAATATATACGAATTAATTAAATAGGGGGTTCTAATGAATAATAGAATAGATGATTTAGCAATTAATAGTTTAAGGGTATTATCAGTTGAAGCAATTGCTAAGGCTAATTCTGGTCATCCAGGAATTGCATTAGGAGCTGCTCCTATGTTGCACACTTTGTTTTCTAGATTTATGAAGTATACGCCTAACCACCCTGATTGGATTAACCGAGATCGTTTTGTACTATCAGCAGGTCATGGATCAAGTTTACTGTATTCCATGCTATACCTAAATCATTATATTGGTGTTGAGGATTTAAAGAGTTTCCGTCAGTTAAATAGTATTACTCCTGGACATCCTGAAGTTCATCTTACTAAGGGCGTTGATTTATCAACTGGTCCGTTAGGTCAAGGTATATCAATGGCTGTTGGTATGGCTATGGCTGAGGCTCATTTGAATGCTAAATTCAATAAATTAGTTGATCATTATACATATGTCATTTGTGGAGATGGTGATCTACAAGAGGGAGTTACTCAAGAAGCTATAAGCTTTGCTGGAACTTTACAATTAAGCAAACTGATTGTTTTATATGACTCAAATGATATTCAACTTGATGGGCCAACTATTGATAGTTTTACTGAAAACACTAAGATGAAATTTGAATCACTTAACTGGGACTATCAACTTGTTGAAGACGGAACTTCAGTATCTGATATAGAAAAGGCAATATTAAAAGCTCAAAAAACTAACAAACCAAGTCTTATTGAAATTAAGACAATTATTGGTTTGGGAGCAAGTAATCAAGGTACATCCAGTGTGCATGGTTCACCGCTTAAGAAAGATGAAGTTCTTGAAATGAGAAGTTCTTTAGGGGGAGATGCATTTAGTGTTCCTAAAGAAGTGTTTGAATATTATAATGATGTTATAAAAAACAATGATGAAGTTTATGATGAGTGGATTAAGACTAAAGAAGAATGTAATGATGAAATTTTCAATAACTTAATGTTAGGTAATATTAATATTGATTTTGATAAAATGTTAACTAATTTTGATAAGGATTATAATGCTGCAACTAGAGTTAGTGGGGGAATTATAATTAAAGAATTGGCCAATTTAAATCCAATGTTAATTGGGGGGTCTGCAGACCTTTCCTCTTCAACAAAAGTTGCTGGTGTTGATGGAATTTTCAGTTTTAAGAATCGAATAGGACGTCACATCAAATTTGGAGTTAGGGAACACGCAATGGCTGCAATTTCTAATGGATTGAGTTTGCATGGTGGATTAAGACCGTATTGTAGTGGTTTCTTTGTTTTTAGTGATTATATGAAACCGGCTATTAGACTTTCGGCATTAATGGAGCAACCGGTAATATATATATTTACTCATGATTCTATTGCTGTTGGAGAAGATGGGCCAACTCATCAACCAATTGAGCAATTAACTATGCTACGAAGTATTCCTAATTTGAATGTTATTAGGCCTGCTGATGCTAATGAAACTAAAGCGGCATTTAAGATTGCTTTAGAGTCGAAAAAAACACCAACAGTTATTGTTCTGACTCGCCAAGATGTTCCAACAATTACTGATAATCCACCAGTAAATAAAGGGGCGTACATATACAGTGATTATGATGATTTAGATGGAATTATTTTAGCTAGTGGATCTGAGGTTAGTGTTTGTAAAGAAGCAGTTCATATACTAAAAACTAAATATATTAATGTTCGTTTAGTAAGTATCCCTTCAACAAATCTTTTTGATCAACAAAGCAAAGAATATATTAATGAAATTCTTCCAAAAAACATTACTAAGCGCTTAGCTGTAGAAATGAGTGAAGCTTCACATTTATATAAATACGTTGGTTTAGATGGCGATGTTTACGCAATTAATACTTTTGGAAAGAGTGCAAAGGGCAATGAAGTAGTTGAAGATTATGGATATACGGCAGTAAAGATTGCTGAAGCATTTTTAAAATTATAAATATAAGGCTATTCATTAGCCTTTTTTTATTTTTTCGAATAATTAACTACAAAAAACAATAGAAAAATGGTATAATAATTATATATTATATAAAGGAGTATCATATGAATTTTTTAGAATTAGTTAATAAAAATAAAGATGGAATGCTTAATGATTTAATTAAGTTACTTAATATAAATACTTTGTTAGTCGAGCAGCCAGAAAATAAGGAAGCTCCATTTGGTGATGGGCTAAAAGAAGCTTTAGATTATATTTTAAAGTTAGGTGAAGACTATGGTTTTAAGACTTTAAATGTTGATAATATTGCAGGACATATTGAATTTGGTGAAGGTGAAGAAATTGTTGGTGTATTAGCACATTTAGATGTAGTTCCGAACTTGGAAGGTTGGAAATATGATCCTTTCAGTGGAACAATTGAAGGGGACAAACTTTATGCTAGAGGTGCTTTAGATGATAAGGGGCCATTAATTAGTGGTTTATATGCTATGAAAATATTAAAAGATATGGGTTTTAAACCCAATAAAAGAATAAGATTAATTATTGGTACTGATGAAGAGAGTAAGTGGAGATGTATTAAAAGATACTTAGAAGTTTGTGAAATGCCAACAGTCGGTTTTTCTCCTGATGCTGAATTCCCGATTATTTATGGAGAAAAGGGAAATATTTCAATTGATTTAATTAGTAATTATAAGGATAAAGATTTAATTAGTTTAATTTCAGGTGAACGATATAATGTTGTACCAGATAAGGCCGTAGCAAAATTTAGTAAGGAAATCACTGGTTTGGATGAATATCTTAAATCTAATAATCTTAAAGGTTCAATAGATGAGAATATTGTAACTGTTAAGGGTAAAGGCGCACATGCGATGGAACCGAATAATGGAGTGAATGCATTAGTTCATTTGTCAATATTTTTAAAAGGAAAAACAGATAATCCACTTGTTAATTTTATTGCAGATAATCTTACAGATAATCGCTTTAATGATATGGGGTTAAATTTTAGAGATCCAGAAATGGGAGATTTGACTCTTAATGTTGCTGTTGCTAATATAGATAGTAATGGTGGGATGGTTGGATTAAATATGCGTTATCCTATCAATTGGAATGAAAAAGAATTTTTGGATAAATTTAAAACTGCTTTAGATAAATATGATCTTGATATGAAGATTACTAAAGATAGTGGGCCTCATTATGTAGACAAGAACAGTGAGTTAATTCAGACTTTACATAAAGCATATATTAAATATACTAATGATGATAAGACGCCATTAATGACTATTGGTGGGGGAACATATGCTAGAGCACTCAAAAATGCTGTTGCTTTTGGTATGTTAATGCCAGGTAGAGAAGATGTTGTTCATGAAGTTGATGAGTATATTTACATTTCTGATTTATTAACAGCAACAGCGATTTATACTGAATCAATTTATCAGTTAGGTAAATAAGATGCGAATTAGAAAATTAAAGAATGCAAGAGAGCGTTTAGAATCTAGAAGTGATATTGTTATATTTGAACCACAACTGCATAAGGGTAGATGGAAAGAATTGTTTAACAATGATAATCCGATTTATCTAGAAATAGGAATGGGAAAGGGACAATTCATTATCAAGCATGCTTTACAAAATCCGGATATTAATTATATTGGTCTTGAACGCGAAGAATCAGTTTTAGTTAAAGCCGTTGAGAAAGCGGAAGAAAAGCCGAACAATTTATTTTTTATCGATGGCGATGCTAATTTAATAATGGATATGTTTTCTGAAAATGAAATAGATAAAATATTTCTAAATTTCAGTGATCCTTGGCCGAAGTCTCGCCATTCTAAGAGAAGATTGACACATGATAAGAATATTGAGAATTATAAATTGATATTAAAGAAAGATTCTTTTATTGAGTTTAAGACTGATAATCGTCATTTGTTTGAGTTTAGTTTAAAAATGTTTATTTATTCTAATCTGGAAATAACTAATTTGAGTTTAAATTTACATGAAGATAGCGAAGAAATAGTCACAACTGAATATGAAGATAAATTTGTTGAGGCGGGAAATATAATCTATTTTGTTGAGGTGAAAAATGGAAAACATGAAAATATATGAACAACTAGTTAATATGAATGGTGTTAGTGGCCACGAAAGAAGTATTAGAAAGTTTGTTAAAAAAGAATTAGAAAAGTATAGTGATGAAATTATACAAGATAAATTAGGAAGTGTTTTTGGTGTAAAAAAAGGAAATGGTCCAGTTATAATGATTGCTGGTCATATGGATGAAGTTGGAGCTATGGTTGTAAAGATCACCGATAAGGGTTTTTTGAAATTACTTCCAATCGGAGGAATTAATCCTGAGGTTTTCTTGAGTCAAAATATGAATGTTGTTATTAATGAAGAAAAAGTAATCAAAGGTGTCATAGGGGCAGTACCACCACATATTAATCGTGGAACTGATGTTAAAACAGAACTTAAGTTTGATGATTTACTGTTAGATATAGGTGCTGATTCTAAAGAAGATGCTATTAAAATGGGGATTAAAATAGGGCAGCAAGTTGTTCCAGTTAATAACTATTATGTTATGGAAGATGGAAATAAAATTGTTTCTAAAGCATGGGATAACCGTTTTGGTGTGGGTATGGCATTGGATATAATGAAGGAAATTCAAAATATTGATCACCCAAATACAGTTATATGTGGAGCAACTGTCCAAGAAGAAGTTGGATTAAGAGGAGCAGTTACGGCATCAAATATGGTAAAACCTGATTTATTTATTGCTGTTGATGTTTCTCCAGTTGGGGATTTTTTAGATGATTCAAATCCTCGTGCATTTGGAAAACTTGGTGAAGGTTTCTTAATTCGATTCTATGATCCTCGTTGTATAATGCATAATGGGATTAAGGACTATTTTGAAAAATTATCTAAGGAGAAAGACATTAAGTGTCAATATTTCTTATCGATGGGCGGAACTGATGCTGCTGCTGCTCAATATTCTGGTGCCATCGCTACAACGGTAGGTTTACCAGGAAGATATATTCATACTACTGCTGCAATAATTGATATTAGAGATGTAATGGAAGTCAAGAAAATGTTGATTGAGATTATTAAAAATTTTGATAACAAGGCATTAGAAAAAGTTAAAGAAAATGTATAAAATATATGTAGGTACAAAAAACCCAATTAAACTAAAGGCTTGTGAGCAGGTTTTTAGTGAATTTGAAATTATCGGTTATGATAGTGATAGTCAAGTGGGTATACAACCATCTACTGATGAAGATACAATTAATGGAGCGCTTAACAGAGCTTTAGATATACCTTATAAAGGAATTAGAATTGGGTTAGAAGCAGGCATTCAAGAAACTTTAGGGATATTATATTTAATAAATTGGGGAGTTTTAATTGATGAAGAAGGCAATATATACTATGCTGGAGGAACTAGGATTCCACTTCCTAAAATAATTAAAGAAAAACTTGAAACTGAAGATACGGAACTTGCAGTTATTATGGATGAATATTATCAAACTATTGATATTAAACATAACGAGGGGGCAGTAGGCTTTTTCACAAGCGGTCAGGTTAAACGAGTTGATATCTTTATTCACATATGCAAACTTTTATATGGACAATATTTATCTAAAAATATAGTTATTAAATAAGGAGTGTTATAATGATTGGATTAGTTATTCTTGCAAATGGTTTTGAAGATACAGAAGCGTTAACTACTATTGATGTATTAAAACGTGCAAAAATTGATGTTACAACTGCCACAATTAATGAAGATTTAGAAGTGGTTAGTCAATATGGACATGTAATTAAAGCTAATGCTTTGCTTAGAAAAGTAAATTTTAATGACTTTGATTTTCTAGTTATACCTGGAGGGAAAGCCGTTTACAATCATTTACTTAATAATAATGAAGTTCATGATTGTGTAATGAACTTTTATAATAGTAAAAAATTGATTGCGGCAATCTGTGCAGGGCCTATGGTATTAGGTAAACTTGGAATTTTAAAGAATTTAGAGTATACTTGCTTTCCGGGATGTGAAGATGCAATTGAAGGACTAAAAGTTGATAAGAATGTAGTTGTTACAGAAATGATAATAACTGGAAGAAGTATGTATTATTCAATTGAGTTTGCACTTGAGATAGTAAATAAATTACTTGATAATAACACCAAAGATTCTATACTAAAATCAATTAAAGGAATAGCCTAACAATAGGCTATTTTTTAATAGCATGTTAAATAAGAATTAATATAATATATAATAATGCTTGAAGATAGGTGTTTTTTGTGATAAAATTAAGGAAAGGTATTTAGATGGTGAGTTTTATGGCAAAAGAAAAGAAAGATAAAATGGTGTCTAAAAATAAAAAAGTTGTTGATAAAAAAACAACAAATTTAGCGTCAAGCGAATTAGAACAAAAAGAGTTCAAGCTTGTTCGTTTTTTAGATGTGGACTACAAAATTGGTTTAACTGAAGAAGTTGCCTTAGAAAGAATAAATAATGGTTATAACAATCTTGTCGCTGCCAACAAAGGTAAAACGGTGGGCAAGATATTTAGAGATAATATCTTTACCTTTTTTAATATGCTTTATTTAGTTATTACTATCTTATTATGTGTTGCACAAAGTTGGGCTAATTTAACATATTTACCTGTTATCATACCAAATATAATAATCGGTATTGTACAAGAATTAAAGGCAAAAAAACAAATAGATAAATTATCACTTGTTGTTGTTCCTAAAGCAAATGTTGTTAGGGATGGGGAACTAAAAGAAATACCTACTAATGAAGTAGTTTTAGATGATATTATTCGTTTAACAAGTGGAAACCAAATATATGCTGATAGTGTACTTGTCGACGGGAGTGTTGAGGTTAATGAATCCTTAATCACCGGTGAATCAGATGCAATTAGTAAGTTCAAAGGGGATAAGTTATTTTCAGGTAGTTACATCGTTGGTGGAAGTTGTTATGCTAGAGTAGAAAATGTTGGTAAAGACAATTATATTGAAAAGCTTGCAAGTGAAGCAAGAAAGCATCAACCGCCTAAATCAGAGTTACTTAGAACGCTTAAGGCAATTATCAAGATTGTTGCTGTAGTAATTATTCCATTAGCTGTGCTTACTTTTATTACAACATTTGTAGACAAGGGAGATTTTTTAGAAAGTATAACAGGTCCAATTGAAACTGCTGCTGCAGTTACTATTGGAATGATACCATCAGGATTATTTTTATTAACAACAATTGCATTAGCATTTGGAGTAGTAAACTTATCAAAAAATAATACATTAGTTCAAGAGCTTTATTGTATTGAAATGCTAGCAAGAGTTAATGTTTTGTGTTTAGATAAAACCGGAACGATCACTGATGGGACAATGAGAGTTGTTGATATGGTTGAGGTTAAAAATACTACCGATTATACTGTTCGTGAAATTGTTGGTTCAATGATGAATGCTTTTGAAGACATGAATCCAACAAGTGAAGCATTAATTAAGTATTTTGATAAGAATGATGTTTTGGAATCGGTTGCTACTATTCCATTCTCATCACAACGAAAATATAGTGCTGTTACATTTAAAAATCCAGCAAATGGTGCGATGGTAGGGACTTTCTTTATAGGGGCTCCGGAATTCGTTTTAGAAGATCAATATGATAAAGTCCAAGATAGAGTGGAAAGGTTTGCTAAGCAAGGAAATCGTGTTCTGGTATTAGGTCATGTTAGTACTGCTGTTAGAGAAAACCACAAACCTAAATCAATTAAAGCTATAGCTTTAATTGTTATACAAGATCATATCCGTGAAGAAGCATTTTCAACAATTGAATACTTTAGAAAAAATGGTGTTGATGTTAGAGTAATATCTGGAGATAATCCAATGACTGTTTCGCAAATTGCTGGTCGTGCAGGAGTAGAAGGAGCAAGTAGATATATTTCACTTGATGGTTTAACAGATGAGGAAGTTAAAGATGTTGCTTTCGACTATGTTGTATTTGGTAGAGTGTCTCCTAATCAAAAGAAAATCCTAGTACAAGCATTCAAAGAGGCTAAGAAGACAGTGGCTATGACCGGAGATGGAGTTAACGATATTTTAGCTCTTAAAGAAGCCGATTGTTCTATTGCAATGGCATCTGGTAGTGAAGCTACTAGATACGTATCTCACTTAGTTTTAACTGATTCTAATTTTGCTTCAATGCCAAAAGTTGTTCAAGAGGGAAGAAGAGTTATTAATAATATTCAAAGATCTTCAACTTTATTCTTGGTAAAAACAATTTTTATGGTTTTGCTAACAATAATGTATTTAATTCTTTCTAATTCTACAACTACTGGATATGCTTATCCGTTCCAAGCTTCGCAGTTAATGTTGATTGAATTCTTCATCATCGGCATACCATCAACATTCCTAGCTTTACAGCCTAATAAAGAAAGAGTACAAGGAAAATTTATTGTAAATGTTCTACGAAACACGCTACCTGCGGCATTAACCGTTGTTATTTTCCATGGAATATTGTATGCACTTGTCCCTATATTTAATTTAGATACTGATGTTTATTCAACAATTGCTTTAATTACAACAACTGCAATATGTTTAATTGTTCTATATCAAGTTTCTAAACCATTTAATTGGTTTAAGAGAATACTGTTTTCTACTAGTTTCATTTTATGTATCGTGGCTATTGTGTTTTTTGGAGATGCGCCTTTGTTTGGAAGACCATTTTTGAGATTAGTTACACTTGATATTCAAAACTTTTTGCTTCTATTACTATTATTAGAATCAAGTTATCCTGTTATGGTTGCAGTTGGAGCAGTTCTTAAAAAATTAAGAATAATTAGATAAATGTATATTATTAAAAAGTCAAATTAATTTTGACTTTTTTCTATTATTATGGTATAATTATTTAGTATGAGTTTATGACTCAACCTTGCCTCAAAAGAGGCCAGAAGTCCAGAAGGAGGTGCCGATATGAATAAGTATAAAGGTATGTACATCGTTCGTCCTGACTTAACTGAAGAAAAATATGCACAAGTTATTGAGGAAATCAACAAGATTTTCACAGATAATGGAAGTACAGTAGATTCAGTTGATGTTTGGGGTTTAAGAGAAATGGCTTATGAAATCGAAGATTTCAGAAAAGGATATTATGTGGTTTTCTTAACTACTGCTAGTCCTGAAGCTTTGAACGAATATAATCGTATTTTAAATATTCGAGAAGACATTATTAGACATATTATAGTGAAAGAATAGTAGGGTGATGAAATGAACAAGGTTGTATTAGTAGGTAGAATTACCAAGGATCCAGAACTTAAAAGAACCGGAAGTGATATTCCGTATGTTCAGTTTACTGTTGCGGTAAATCGACCTTACAAAAATAATACCGGTGAAAGACAAGCGGATTTTATTGGATGTGTTGCTTGGAGGCAAACAGCTGAAGTTATCAGCAAATATGTGCGAAAAGGACAACAAATTGGTGTTGATGGAAGCATTCAAACTAGAAGTTACGATGACTCTAATGGTGTTAAACACTATGTTACAGAAGTATTAGTTGAAAATTTCCATTTTATTGAGTCTAAGAAAGAAGATAGTGGATATAATGATTATTCTTCTGGTGGATACAATCAACAGTATAATCAAAGTGGTCCACAATATACACAAAACCCGCAATCTAGACAACAAAATTATGGCTCATCACAACAACCGAACCGAGGCTATACTGCTTCACGTTCATATAATCAAACTAATGAACAAACACAAAACAGAGGACAAAACCCTCAAAAACCAAAAGACATATTTGATGATATAGATAATCAATTTGTGTCGGATGATGATTTACCATTCTAAATAGGAGGAATAAAAAATGGCAGGCTTTCGTAATAGAAGAAAAAAGACTTGTTATTTTACAGACAATAAAGTTGAAAAAATTGATTTCGCTGATCATGAATTATTAAGAAAATATGTATCAGACCGCGGAAAAATTTTACCACGTCGTGTTACAGGAACTAAGGCTATCTACCAAAGAGAATTAGCAGTAGCAATTAAACGTGCACGTCATATGGCTTTATTACCATTTGTAAAAGAATAATAGTTAAACCATAACTGCTGTTATGGTTTTTTTAGTGGATATAACATAAATATTATTTTATTTTTTATGTATTATGTGTTATAATAACTATATATTAAGGTGATAACTATGCGTGATTATAAAAGAAATCAAATTATTATGATACTATTAGTCTTAGCATCACTAGGATTAATTATAGGAAGTCGTATTACTAATGTACCTATCCTATGGCACTATGTTGCTTTTTTCTTGTTGGGAATAGCAATAGCTTTTTTGATGATTCAAATATTATTATTTCAAAAAATAAAAAGACTAGATTATTTGGAAAACAGAATGAAGTTGTGGAACACCATTACTTATCGTGTTAAAAAAGCGGGAGAGAAATCTTTTAATGATATGCCATTGGGTATTATTGTTTTTGACCGAGAACTTACGATTTTGTGGGCTAATAATTATTCGAAAGATATTTTCTTAAGTCCTTTAATTGACAGGAATATTAGAAATGTCGATCGTGAATTATCAGAAAAAATTATTGGGCAAGCTGAAGAATTTAATATTACTTTATATGGTCAGATATATCATTGTCAACATTTAATTGATGGTAATATTCTATATTTTACTAATATTACTGACCGTGTGAAGGTTATGGAAAAGTATGATAATAAAATTGCAGCATTAGGAATTGTTAATTTAGATAATTTATCTATCGCATTTGGTTCATTGGACGCTCAAGAAAAAACATTACAAATCAGTAATCTAATTGGTATCTTAAGTGATTGGGCAGAAGAATATAATATTTCGCTTACGGGGTTTAGTGAGGAAAGATACTTATTAATTTTAGATAAACAAACCGTTAAAGAATTAATTAAAGATAAGTTTTCTATACTTGATAAAGTAAAAGAATATACTACAAGAGAAAATTTGAGATTGACGGCTAGTATAGGTATGGCTTGTTTTGATACTAATCCGATTAACTTGCTTGAAAGCACATATGAACAATTATCACTGGCATTAAATCGTGGTGGTAATCAAGCTGTTGTTAGTATTGATAATCATATAGAGTATTTTGGAGCAAAAACAGAAAGTTTTGAGGCAAGAAATTCTATTAATGTTCGTATTAGAACTGAAGAATTGGCAGATTTGATTAAAGAGTCTAAGAATGTAATTATTATGTCACATATGGGCATGGACACTGATGCTTTTGGTGCAGCAGTTGCAGCATTAAGAATTTGTTTGGAGTTAGGTAAACAAGCTCAAATTGTTGTTGGCGAGAAACTTGTCGATAATACTGTTTCAAATATATTTGAAACTATAAAAAAAGAACATATTAATTTTTTAGATTATTTCGTTGAACCTAGAAAAGCAGTTCAAATAATGTCTAAAGATACATTACTTATAATTGTAGATGTTCAATATCAAAAGTTATTAATGGAAGAAAAAGTATTTAAAAAAGCCAATAAAGTTGCAATTATAGATCATCATCGTAGAAGTAATGAAGCAATTGTTGACTTTGATTATTTATACAGCCAAACATCTTCATCTTCATCTGTTGAGTTACTTGTTGAAATGTTTGAGTATTTTCCGGAAATTCAAGTTCCACCAATTGAAGCTACATGGATGTTGTTAGGTGTAATTGTAGATACTAATAATTTAGTTTTTAGAACCACCAGCAGAACATTTAATGTTCTTGCAAAACTACAATCATATGGTGCAGACATGAGCAAAGTTCAGAAATATTTACGAGAGGATTTTAGTCATTACTCTAAAAAAATATCAATACTAAATAATATTGAAATATACAACGATGTTTATGGTATAGTATTGTGTGATGATGAAATATATCCGAGAGCTTTCCTTGCTAAAATCGCTAATGAAATTATTTCTGTTAATAATATTGGTTCGGCTTACTGTATTGGAAGAATTGATTCCGAACATGTTGGAATTAGTGCGAGAAGTTTAGATGAATATAATGTTCAAGTTGTTATGGAAAAACTTGGTGGAGGTGGTCATTTTAATAATGCTGCTACACAAATAAAATCTACTAATTTAGAAGAAGTAAAAGCCAGTTTGTTAAAAATTTTGGATGAAAATGAAGGAAAAGGTGATAAGTCTATGAAAGTAATTTTAACTAAAGATGTAAAAGGCAAAGGAAAAGTAAATGATATAATAGATGTTCCAAATGGTCATGCTAATTTTTTAATCAGGAATTCACAAGCAATCGAAGCAACTAATGATAATATTAAGCACCTTGAAAAGCAAAAATATTTGGAAAAAGAAGAAGCTGAAAAGCATCTTAAAGAAATGAAAGAACTTGCGAAAAAATTAAATGACGCACCGGTTAAGATTGCAGTTAAGATTGGAAAAGCTGGAAAGTTGTTTGGATCAATAAGTACTAAACAAATTGCTGAGGAATTAAATTCTCAACATGGTTTAGTTATTGATAAGCGTAAGATTCTTGAAGGTAAAGATATCGATGCTATTGGTACTCATAAAATACAAATACAATTACATAAAGAAGTTACTGCTACTATCACTGTTTACGTAGTTGAGAAAGAGTAGTTTTATGAATAATAGAGGAGGGATGCCTCATAATATAGAGGCTGAAAAATATATACTAGGTTGTTTAATGATTGAACCTACGTTAACAGGTGAAATATTAAATAGAATAGGTCCAAATGATTTTTATGTAGAAGCAAATAGAAATATTATGACAGCTATTACAAACTTGTATTCTGAGAGTAAAAATGTTGAGCATATGCAAGTTCTTGAAGAGATGAAAAGAATTCATGTGTATGAAGCAAGTGGTGGATATGAATACATTCTTGAGTTAGTTGAAAGTGTTCCAGCTGTTGTAGATGTTAATAGTTATTTAGAAATCTTAGAGGAAAAGACGTTACTTCGTGAACTATACAATGTAAGTAAAAGAATTGAAGATAAGGTAACTAAGGGCGAAGAAACTTTTAGTAAAATTGGTGAATTAGCAGAAACGGAAATAATGCGAGTTATTAACCAAAAAAGAACTGGCGATGTTAAAAGAATATCTAGATTTACTAGTCTTGTCTTAGACATTATTGAAGGCAATAAGAATCGTGATGGTAAATTGCTAGGTTTAGATAGTGGCTTTGATGAGTTAAATAAACTTACATTTGGTTTTCAAAAAGGAGAACTAATAATACTGGCAGCAAGACCTGCTATCGGTAAATCTGCTTTCGCACTTAATATTGCTGCTAATGCTTGTAAAAACTCCAATGCATCAGTTGCGTTTTTCTCGCTTGAGATGGGTATTGATCAGTTGACTATGAGGCTTTTTAGTAGTTTTTCTGGGCTCTCTTTAACAAAAATTCGTAGTGGAAAGTTAACTAGCAATGAATTTACAACTTTACTTGCAGCTAAAGCAACTGTTGATAAGTTTAGTTTGTATTTAGATGAAACAAGTAATAATAATTTAAATGATATAAAATCAAAATGTTTAAAGCTTAAACGAGAAGGAAAATTAGATTTAGTAATTATTGATTATTTACAGCTAATAGCCGTTAGTGATAAAGGAAATCGTACTGAAGAAGTTGGTAAGATTTCTCGTGGATTAAAAACTATGGCTAGAGAGTTAGAAGTGCCAATCCTTGCTTTATCGCAACTATCACGTTCGGTTGAACAAACCGGTGATAAGAGACCGAT
>Ga0172382_10001810_pt1 | contig 37076 bp, 31 predicted proteins | sample Leawel138RmetaG_FD_122245 | JGI IMG/M metagenome (GOLD analysis project Ga0172382, IMG submission 122245) | Leachate microbial communities from a municipal landfill in Southern Ontario, Canada - Leachate well 138R metaG | ecosystem: Engineered > Solid waste > Landfill > Unclassified | place... | reverse complement strand
TATTACCAGCGTGGGTTAAGTGAGAGATCCTGAAACAAGTTCAGGATAACAAAACGGGGCGTTCCTAAACACATACTTTTTTACTGGAAGAAAAGACAAAAAAATAATAAGGATAAATACGAGGGTTGCCACGTCATTAAAGGCATTCCTCGCAATGCCATAAAACGGCAGATAAAAGCATAAAAGAAAAAAGCTCCCCTCACCTTGCATCCTCTCCCTCAAGGGGATAGGCAAATAAGGAAAGATTGTCATTCCGAACTTGATCAGGAATCTCGTTTTTACGCTGTGCCATTACCAACGTGGGTTAAGTGAGAGATTTTGAAACAAGTTCAGGATAACAAATTGGTGCGTTCGGATGGTATTCTGGGCAGAGAGAAGACAGCCCACCCATTCCATTTTTGCAAGTTTTATCCCTCAGAAATACTGTCGGGACAAGATCCCTCGGGAATACTCGAGGCAAGCGCTGAAGCCAACCTGCGCCATCAACAAGTGCGCCTTAATTGATGCGGTTACTTGGTTACACAAATACAAAAACAAGACGGGTTACTTTTCGAATCTTATGAAACCGGCGTTCTCTACCCGCCATAGTTGTGTCCCTGTTGGTATCCAGTTAAAGAACCCTGCCTTTTTATGAGTCCCTATGCTTAAGGCAAGCTGTTCTACCTCCTGTGGATTAGTACCTAGTTCACTAAGTGGTATTTTCATCTCAGAAGTCCACTCTTTTGTTTCTTCATTGAGAACAGAAACCTTGTACTGTATCTTATCTTCAAGCTGTCTAACCTTCTGGTAAGGCATCTTAAAGAGGTTCTGTACAACAAACTCGCCACTATACCGTGCTGTAAAAATATATACAGGTCCTGTTACCATATCGTCTGTCCACCATCCGTGGCTGTGGGCACCATGCTGTGTTTCTATACCTATCTCAAACCAAGGTTTATGGTTCCTTATTCGAGGTAACATCTCTTTTAGAAATGGGTCAGGATCGTGTTTCGTGCCAATATATAGGTATTCGTTATCATATCTTAACCAGACGTAAGTCCTTGGAGATTTAATAGGCTTTCCCATATGCTCCTTCTCAACTATAATTGCCTCTGTGGGGTTTAAGTCACCCCATTCCTCTTTATCAAGTTTTCCGTCTATTGTTATGGGAACGTTCTTCTTTTTACGCACTGTGTAATATACAGGAGGACTTATTCTTCTCACAGGTACCATTACTGTTCTGTTTGTCTGTGTTAATGGCTGGAACTTGGGATTGTAATATTTACCTATATCTTCCTTACTTCTTTTGATGGGCCAGGTTGCTCTTAGAGAACTTTTATAAACCCCCATACCTTCTTGTGAGATTGGATCGCATCCGGTTAGACCAAACCCAGGGAATCCCGGTCTCAGAGAAAAGTTAAGGTTATCTCTATCCTTAAAAATAATCTCTTCTCCGTCCCAGTTATTTCTTATTATATTATCTGTTTTGGGAGTCATACTAATTGAAATAAAAGGACCTCCTGTGTTTATATTCCGCTCTATAACATTATCCATTGACCAACCTATAGGTTTTTCTCTATATAACATATTTACAAGTTGAGGGTAACGATAACTCCAGGGAGGTTGTTTGTATCTAACCCTCTTAAGATACCTGAAAGCAAGATTTGATATCCTTTGATAAAGAGGTTCACCATCAAGGGTGTTGAAAAGTGCCCACCTGTTACCCTGAGAAATTGACCTGATTTCCCCGTCAATAAAAAGGTTGTTCTCTATACGGTTTTCTGGCTGTGCATTGGAGACTCCATTCCAGAACCTGTAAAAAATGTTGTTCTTTATCACTATTCCACCGTTGATTGCGTCTATATGAATAGCATTAACACCCTGCGAAAGGTTTGGAGAAGAGTGAGGACTTATATGGTGGAAAAAGTTGTTTCTTATAAGGTTACCCCTGTTCATAAGATACCAAGGTTCACCGTAAGTGTACATTATGCCTATTTCTCTGCCTTCTGTTGGTGCATCGTGTATCTCATTATATTCAAGGATATGGTCGTTAGCGTCAAACTTGACTGCTATTGATGGAGAGTCATACATAAGGTTGTGAGATGCCCTCTGACCAACACCGTTAACATTGAGAGCGTTTGCATAACTACCACCGCTAAACCTGTTGAACCTGTAGATATGATTATTATCAGCTATATGTTTGGAAGGGATAAGTTTTTCTCTATCGCCCCCTGTCATAAAGATGCCTCCACCGGTATCGTAAATATCACAACCAATTATTGCATGATTCCAACCATTTCTGACCCGGTATCCATTCTGTCCGGTATTACGTATTGTACATCCGGCAATAAGATTATTTTTTCCACCTTCCCAGTTTACTGCGTCTGCTCGTACAGCTTCCAGAGTAAGCCCGTAAAAGATGAGATTAGAAGCATTTTTAGACAATATGATTGGCTCACTTAAGATAGAAACGATAATCTCGTTATTTTTTATCTCATCGGGTGGGTAGAAGTATAGTTTGCCTGTCTCCCTGTCAAGATACCATTCGCCGGGGGAATCTATTTCGCTTAACAGATTATATACAAAATAGGGGACATTTTCTCCAACACGCGTATTATAGTTTGGGTAAGAGGGGCTCCACCTTATATCTTCTTCCAGAGTAATTGTTTTATTTTTAACATCAATAGATTTAAGTTTAACGTGGTCCTGAGCATATACCATATACCAAAAGCCGTGTAACCAAACATCTTTTTCTTCAAGCCAACGCTCAGGTCTGTTATCGTCATAATGTATTACACTCTTTCTAAACTTACCTCTACCTCTATATTCTCCGTCAGGATTGGGTATATTTGCTGTTCTGGTGTACACTTTGTTGGGCCAGCGGGATATCTGCATTACTTTTCCATTATAAAATAACTCTAGAGGGCTGATACTATCCTTCCCGTGTCCCCCCCGGTTCGCATATTTTCCATAATCGGTAATATTCTGAGATTTTAGGTCAGAGACCCATACCTTGCCTTTTGACTCTTCAGGTAACCTGCGTATAATGTCTGGATCTGTTAGTGGTGTAAAGTTCTTTACCTCTACTCCGCCTATAAGACGTACTTCTTCATTGTTATAATTTCTATATACCACAGGTGAATCTTCCTCACCTGAATCTTCCTTGGCAAATAGAAGCCCCTCTGAAAGGAAGTATCTTCCACCTCTCAGATATACTACTATACCACCTTTAGGCATACCATTTTCTTTTAAACTCTTCACTTCTTTCTGTGCCCGTTTTATTGTTGCAAAAGGGTTTCTTAAAGTGCCTTTATTGGTATCTTTTCCTTTGGGAGAAACATATAAGGATACTTTAGGGCTGTTTATCCTTGCTAAAAGTTTTTCATCAGAACTTTTAATCTGTTCCCCGTCTTTAAGGCCGTCGATAGACTCCAGTCTGTCTATAAGTTTTACCCTGTAGCCCTCACTTGGTTGTGGTGAAGTCTCTTCTTTTCGTAGGAGTTCTTCATATACCCGTCTTGCTGTATTGTAATTCCCTTCGCTTTTGTAGGTATCTCCTATACCCAAACTTGCTGTGAAAAGATGATGTTCAAGGGCACCTTCTATCTCCAACGCTTTCTGGTAAAGTTCTCTTGCGTTTTTGTAATCTTTCTGTTGGTTATATATTTCTGCCTCACGGAAAAGAGTATATATCCAGTAGTATGGAGTTAAACCGTGTATCTTGTATATTTCTCCAAATGTTTTATGGGCATTTGGATAGTCTTTCTCCAACCGGTAACTCTCTGCAATATTAAAGAGAGCATATTCTTGTCCGTAACTTGGTAATCCTTTTAATTTTTCATATTCAACACGGGCACCTTTATAATTTTTAGATTTTAAGAAAGAATCTGCTCTGGAAAAGACGTCTGCCTCTGAGACTTGTATAAAACCTTGTGCTCTGACTAAGATCTCTTCTTCGGTTAAAACTCTATTGTATATAACAACTTCGTCTATATCGAGGGTAACATCACTACGGTCAAGAGCAACAGTTCCCGCACCCATATTTAACTGGAAAAACCGATTAGTAGGGGTATATTCGCCGTCATATCCCTGTTTTTTTACTTTTACCCTTTTGCCGTTCTGTATTTCAGTCATTTCTACTATGTCAGTAGCAAGAATGCCGTTGATATACATCTTCATTCGTTTGCCGTCCCATGTTGTAGCAAAATGGTACCAGGTATCTTCTGGCATTGCCTTTTTGCCTGTTACAAGCGCATAATGAAGAACGGGCCTGCCAATGCCAAAGTATATCTCGCCAGCCCTGTTCTGCCAAAAATTCACTCCTATCTGCCATCCTCTGGTAAATCCTTCTGTAGAAAGGAGTACATTAAGGCCGTCACCTTGCCTGCGAAACCAGCATTCAGCTGTGAACTGTTTGTTTTCAATGTTAAGGGTTGGCCCTCTGAAATACCCTTTTATCATTCTTGCGGCAAACTTCTCAGGCCATCTGCCTTCTATAACCTGCAAATCGTCATATATCTTTCCTGTTTTTGTATCTTTGTATGGGTGGTACGTTAAATCGCGCCCGGCTTTACTTAAATCTTTGAGAATTTTTGTGTCTTCTTTCAGGTTTTCAAAGGTGTAGTAAGCTACAACGCTTTCATCCTGTCTTAAGGAATCACGGGTTTTGAGCCAGTTGGAATAGCCAGAATTGTTTGCTGAAAGGAAAGTGCTTGATAAAGCAAGTAGTATGAAAACGGCTATTGACCTTTTCATTTTTATCTCCTTGTTTAAGTGTTAAATATTTTCGCTTTTATTGTAATTATAGAACTAATTTAAAGTTATGTCTAATAGTTGTTGGTGCCATTCTGGACTTATCCCGAGTACCCCCGAGGGAATTCCCACGTTAGTTAAAACACCGCTCGCAATACACAAAATATTTGATAAATAAACTTTTCATTTCTAATATTGACAAAAAAAGAAAAAAAGTATTAAATATATAGCATATACAAAATCTCTATTCCATATATCAGGAGAACCCTTATGAAAAAAAACTTATTACTTGTTTTTGTTGCTGTATGTTTTTTGTTTGCAGGATGCTCAAAAAAAGAAGGTGTTGTGCCTTTGGATAAATCAAAAATTGATGAAGCAGTACAATTTGGAAAAGATAATGTTGCTTTAACTGAAACAGAATTTATTGAACCTTGGACAAAAAGTTCTGGTGGATATGCTAAAGGTGGAGGCGTTGTGACTGTTGTTACTCCTTTTTTGAGGATAGCTCTTTTATCTAAAAAGCATTCCAATGCAGGAAGTAAACTTAGCGATAAAATGTTTAAAGAGTTGCTTATGAAAGAAGCAGAAATTTTAAATTTTGAAGTAACTCTTTATGGTGATGAATATTCTTTTGCAAGAAATATAGATTATATTCTTGTATGTAATGATAAAGAATATAAACCTATTGCACAATTTATGCCTTCCTACTCTGATATGGGGCGTGACTATACCTGTATAGCAAAAGGGTGGGTTAAATTTGATAAAAAAGATATACCTGATGATTCAATAGTCAACCTAAAAGTTAAATTTAAAACAAATTTAAAAAACAAGGATTTTGAAAATTTAAGTTTTAACTTTAACCTTAAAGATTATAAGTGATACCTTACCTATTACAATATTCTTATTAATAACTATGAGAAGAATTTACATAGATAAGAAGGACTGTTTTAAAAAAGACAACTCTATTTCTATCACTGGTGACACACACCATTATCTCCACAATGTCTTAAGAATTAAGCCTAATATGTTTTTTATTGGTTTTGACGGTACAGGAGATGAGTTTGAGATACAAATACTAAGTTGTGAAAAAAGAAATGTTTCAGGAATAATAAAAAAATTGATAGCAACTCAGAACAGAGAAACCCCGTTTGAGGTAACCCTTTTTCAGAGTATTCCCAAAGGTAGTAAAATGGATTTTATCATAAAAGAGGCCTCTCAGTTAGGATTAAAAAAAATTGTTCCTATTATTAGCCAACGAGTTGTTGGTTTTGATTCAAAAGAAATACCAGTTAAAAAAATAGAAAGATGGAAGAAAATTGCTATCGCTTCTTCGTCCGTTTCTCAAAGACGATTTGTTACAGATATAGATACTCCAACATTTTTTAAGGATGCGTTAACAAAGGATATGGATATTTCAATTCTTTTTTGGGAAGACTCAAAAGTGTTATTAAGAGAGGTGCTAAACGAGTCTGTTAAAAAAACGTTCTTTTCTGTTGGGATTTTTGTAGGTCCAGAAGGTGGTTTTTCAGTTGAAGAAACAGATATGGCTTTGAGAACAGGTGTAAAAATTGCAAGTTTAGGTAAAAGAATACTAAGGGTAGAGACTGCTTCAATTGTTGCAACTGCTATTACTGTCTATGAGTTAGAGAACAATATTTCTTGTTAAGATATTTGAGGTTGTTTTGGTTTTAGGGCAATATATATTAACCCTGTTAGAAGAACCATTATGCTCATAATAACAAATGAAATTAACATATTTAAAATATGCCCTAAAAAACCTGCCAAAAGAGGTCCAATAAAAAGCCCCGCTCCAATTATACCTTCGTGAATCTCTGTAGGAAGGTTGTGTTTAATATGTAGCACAATACTATTGTGGTAAGAAAATGCTCCTGTTATCCCTATAATGAACATACCTAAAAATACTATTGCAGGGTAAGGAGATAACCCTACCATAATAGTTCCGAGTGAAAAAAGAACGCAGGAATAAAGAAAAGAGTGTTTGTGTAAAACAAGGCTCTTTTTTGTCAAAACACCAAAAGCTAAACATCTAAACAATAGTAGTGAACCAAACATAATGCCTATGAGTTGTGGACTAAAGTTTCGTTCAAGCCCGATTTTTGGGAATAGAAACATTATTGCTCCTACTGAAGTTAAATGTAAAAAACTTAGTAGTCTTATTTCAATTATTTTTTCAAGAGGAGCTTTTAGGTAATCAGAAAAATCATTTTGTATAACAGTAGGTTTGGTAATTCTATGTCGTTTAAAATATAGACCCAACATACCAATTAAGCCAAGTATTAAAGCTGCTTTAAAAGGTGCTTTTTTATTTAATGCGTAAAGTATACCAACAAGAAAAGAGCCAAATATAGTGCCAGCAGACCAGGATATATTAAAAAAACCTAATCTTTTTTCGCCTTCCTTACTGCTGAAACAATATTGGATGGAAGGCCAAAATATCCCATAAAAAAGACCTGCTAAAACAAGCATAAAAAATATTAGAGGGACAGATAGATAGTATATTGACCAATATATCAGTCCTGCAATGGCTGGAATAAATATAAACCAGTTTGTCTTTTTTTGAGAAAAGAAACGTGCTTTAAGAAATGTTGTGGCAGTATAAGAAAAACCTGCAACAAACCCTGCTACCCCAATTATTAAGGGGCTACTGCCTTTTACTTCGTGTAGAAACATTGATAACGCCACACTAATGGAGGTATTAAGAAAATCCATTATAAAAGCAGCAATATAAATTGAAATAAACATTTTAGTTTTTAGGTTAAACTTAGTCTTCCTTAGATTGAGCTTTTTTGAGGTTTAATAGTAACTCTATATTGGTTTTAGTGGTTTTGATTAAGTTAATCAATTTTTCCATTGCTTCAACAGAGTTTAGTGAAGCTAAAACTCTTCTCAATAACCACATAAGTTGTAATTCTTCTGCATTAACAAGAAGTTCCTCTCGCCTTGTTCCAGATCTGTTTATATCTATTGCTGGGAAAGTTCGTCTATCGGAAAGTTTTCTTTCAAGGTTAATTTCCATATTACCAGTCCCTTTAAATTCTTCAAAGATTACATCATCCATTTTGCTTCCTGTATCTATTAGGGCAGTACCTAAAATGGTTAAACTTCCACCTTCTTCAATATTTCTCGCTGCACCAAAAAATCTTTTAGGTTTATCAAGAGCGTTGGATTCAAGCCCACCTGTCATAATTTTGCCAGTGTGAGGAACCAACACATTGTATGCTCTTGCAAGTCTGGTGATACTATCAAGAAGTATTACAACATCCATCTTATGCTCTACAAGTCGTTTAGCTTTCTCTATAGCTATCTCTGCAACTTGAGTATGTCTTTCCGGGGATTCATCAAAAGTAGCACTTATAACCTCTCCTTTTACAATCTTTCTCATTTCGGTAACTTCTTCTGGCCTTTCCGCAACCAATAAAACAATCAAATATACTTCAGGATTATTTGTTGCAATTGCGTTTGCAAGTTTTTGTAAAATAACAGTTTTACCAGTTCTTGGTGGGGAAACAATCAACCCTCTTTGTCCTTTTCCAATAGGGGTAGAAATATCTATAACCCTTGTAGTGAGTTCATCAGGAGTTGTCTCAAGAATAAATCTTTTGTTAGGATGTATTGGGGTTAGTTCTTCAAAAGGAATTCTCATTTGAATGTTTTCTGGTAGGTCGTTGTTTACTTTTTCAACCTTAAGAAGTGCAAAATATTTTTCATTCTCTTTTGGAGGTCTAATTTGTCCACCAACAGTATCTCCTGTCTTTAAGGCGAATTTTTTAATTTGGGATGGAGATATGTAAATATCGTCAGGTCCTGGTAGATAATTGTAGTTTGGTGAACGGAGAAACCCAAACCCGTCAGGTAAAATTTCCAGGACACCTTCACCTATCAATAGACTATCCTTTTGTGTTTGAGATTCCATTATTTTGTAGATTAATTCTTCTTTTCTAAGATTACTAACTCCGTTTATTTTTAAGTTTTTTGATATCGCTTGAAGTTCTGCCATTGTTAATTTTCTTAACATAGAAATATCAGTTTCTTTTTTTTGTTGCATTGTATATCCTCCTAATAATAATATTCAATTATAAACTTTAATTTTTTTTGAAGGGGTTGATAGATTTAATTTTAGGTTTTAAAATAGTGAGCTTTTATGGAGCTCTTTTTGTAAATCTTTGATAATTTTTTTTACCTGCGCGGTTGTTTCATATAAAGAACCGGAGTTGAAAATGATATAAGATGCGTTTTTCTCTTTTTGTTTCAAAGGAATTTGGTTTGCTAGTCTGCTTTTTATATCTTCAGGCGAAAACTTCTCTTTTAATCGTGAATATATTTTATCAAGCGGAGAACTTACCACAATTATTTTACTAAAGAAGGATTCCGATTTAGTTTCAAAAAGTAAAGGAATCTCAAACACTATTATACCACCTTTATTTCTAAAATCAAATATTATTTTATTAAACTCAGCAAAAACAAGTGGGTGTATCAACTCCTCGTGTTCTTTTTTTTTCGTTGTATTTGAGAAGATGGTTTTGGCAATAGTTTTTTTATCAACCTCTTGGTTATTGATTATCTTATCGCCAAAAATAAGTTGTAGGCTCTTTTTAACATCTTCTCTTTTAAGAATTTGATGAACAATAGCATCAAGCGAAAAGTATGGAACACCTTCCTCTTGAAACACTTTTCCTACTGTTGTTTTTCCTGAACCAAATATACCAGTAATTCCAACAACAATCAATTTCTTTGTTGTTGAACTCTCTATGTTCCCAGATTCCATGAATTTATATATTCTTTCTGTTGTTTTGTAAGTGTATCAATTTTTATACCCATACTTTCAAGTTTAAGGCGAGCAACCTCTATATCTATTTCTTGCGGGACATTGTACACTTTTGGTTCTAAAGGATTATTCTCTCTGATATATTTTACAGAAAGAAACTGGTTTGCAAAACTTAAATCCATAACCGCCGAAGGATGACCTTCAGCACAAGCAAGGTTTACAAGCCGACCTTCTCCAAGTATATAAACATTCCTACCGTTGTTTAGTGAGTATTCGTCAAGCCCTTGCCTTATATTTGTCTTTTTTATAGTCGATTTTTCAAGTTCTGTTAAATCTATTTCAACATTAAAATGGCCTGCATTTCCAAGTATAGCACCGCTCTTCATTTTTAAAATTTCATTTATTGTAATAACAGAAGTATTTCCTGTAGAAGTAATGAATATATCGCCCTTTTCTGATGCTTCAGAAATAGGCATTACCCAGTATCCATCCATAGCGGCTTCAAGTGCTTTTATGGGGTCTGTTTCTGTAACAATTACTTTTGCACCCATTCCTTCAAACCTTTTTGCGATACCTTTGCCACACCACCCATAACCTGCTACAACAGCAATCTTTCCACTAATAAGTATATTTGTAGCTCTAAGAACCCCATCAATTGTGGATTGCCCTGTACCGTATCTATTGTCAAAAAGATGTTTCGTGTTAGCATCATTTACTGCTATAACTGGAAACTTAAGAAGGTTGTTACTGGCAAGATTTTTAAGTCTTACTACCCCTGTGGTCGTTTCTTCAGTTGCACCAATTATATTTGTAGCGTAAGATGGGTTCTTATGAAGAGAAGATATAAGGTCGCATCCATCATCAACAACGATATGAGGTTCTTTTTTCATAATATTGTTAATATTTTCATAATAACTTTTATTATCTTCACCTCTTTTTCCAAACACACCTATATTTTCATTTTTTACAAGGTGTGCTGAAACATCGTCTTGAGTACTTAAAGGGTTAGAAGCGCAAAGATATACTTCTGCTCCAGAACTTTTTAGTGTTGTCATAAGGTTAGCTGTTTCAGTGGTAATGTGCAAGCAACATCCAACCCTTATCCCTTTTAAAGGTTTTGAATTAGAATACCTTGACTTTATTAGATTTAAAACGTTCATCTCCTTAAAAGCCCATTCTACACGTTTTCTACCTGTCTCTGCAAGAGAGATATCTTTAATTGAATATTCCATTTTTTCCTCTTATATATAGTTGGCGTATGCCAAATTTGGCTATGCTTTAAGTAGTATTTCTCCTAATATTTCAAATCTTTTAAAAGTACTTATAGACCCCCTCCATTTTTTTGTCTAACGGCGTCTTCTCCCGAGTACTTCCGAGGGCTAAAATTCATAAGAACTCCCTTTCTTTTATGTCTTCTCTCTGCCGTTTTATGTCATTGCGAAGCCCCTTGGGGTTACTCTGGATAAACCTCGTCTTTATCATTACGTCTTTCGTTTTTTGGCACAACTATATGTGCTTATGAACTGGTTTTAAATATTTGAACTGAATCTTTTTCTTCCCATTTAAAACCTTCTTCTTCTCTGCCAAAATGTCCATAACAGGCAGTTTTAAGATAAATTGGATTTAAGAGTTCAAGTTTCTTTATAATTCCTAAAGGTGAAAGGTCAAAATTATCTCTAATAATTTTGACTAAATCGTTATCTCGTATAAGTCCTGTCTTTTCAGTATTTACCATTATAGATACCGGTTGAGCAATTCCAATAACATAAGCAAGTTGTATATGACATTTTTTTGCTAAACCAGAAGCTACAATATTTTTTGCAAGATACCTTGCCATATATGAAGCCGACCTATCTACCTTGGATGGGTCTTTTCCAGAAAAGCAACCTCCACCGTGACTGCCAACTCCACCATAAGTATCTACAATGATTTTCCTACCAGTAACTCCAGTATCGCCTTGTGGCCCACCTATTACAAACCTTCCAGTTGGGTTAATAAACACCTTCATATCCTTATTCTGCATCTCTTTAGGGATGATTATATCGATTACCATCTCTCTTAAGTCGTTCTGAATAGTCTTTTGGCTAACATCAGGACTATGTTGGGTTGATAATACAACGCTTTCAACACTTTTTGGTATACCGTTTTCGTATAAAACAGTAACCTGAGATTTTCCATCAGGCCTTAAATATGGTAATTCTCTACTTTTTCTGAGGTAAGAAAGCCGTTTAACAAGTTTATGGGCAAGTGAAATTGGTAATGGCATCAACTCAGGGGTTTCGTCTGTGGCGTACCCAAACATCATCCCTTGGTCACCTGCACCACCTTTATCAACCCCTAACGCTATATCTTGAGATTGGTTTTGAATAGAGGTAATGATAGCACTTTCATTAAAATGAAACCCGTAAGAGGTATCTATATATCCGATATTTTGTATCAAATCTCTTACTAATTCAGGAATATAAACATATTTTTCAGTTGTTATTTCTCCAGTAATAAAAACAAGACCTCTCGTAACAAGTGTTTCGCAAGCTACTCTACCTTTTTTATCAGATTCAAGCACGTTATCAAGTATAAGGTCAGATATTTGGTCACATATCTTGTCTGGATGACCTTCCGTAACAGATTCTGATGTAAATATGTAAGAATGATTCATTGTGTCTCCGTTAGTTGTTTCTTTAAAATTTGTATCTCTTCAATTTCGGTCGGGTTTTCTTTATTTAATATAGCCAAGTAAAAACTCACCCAATCACCAAGTATAATTAAATAGAGCATATTTTCTATTAAAGATTTTTCTTCAGTTTTGATTGTGATTATATCTGGCTGAACTTTTGAAATAATCTCTTTTGTAATTTGAAACCTAAGTTTAATACGTGGATGTTCTTTATTAGATTCAAAAAATATTGGAACACTTTTTTTGATAAACCATTTAGGGTTTCTCCAAGCCATTATCTCGTTATGGTTCATCTCTGGGAAGGTATTGGTAAAAGCGAAAGCTTTACTATTTTCAGCAAGTTGTGTTTTCCATCTTGAACTACACGAGGATAACATATTTGAAGAATAAATAACAGGTATTTTATTATAAATCTTTTCTGCTATTGCAATTGCTAAATTATTTTCTGATTCTGGCGAAAATTCTTTTACCCAAACAGTTATTTTTTTTAGAATATTTTTATTGAACGGTTCTAATATTTTTAGGTTTGCAAGAATGTTATAAGATGGAAAAAAAAGATAACCAAACGCACTTCTTGGAGGAAACCCATTAGGAAGTTTAGCAATAGGAATTTTATTGGCGTTCGATATAGATTCAATCTCCCCTCCGCTTGTAATACAAGCAATCTGAGCATTAGATTTTAGCCCTTCTTTTAAAACATTAACTGTTTCTTCTGTGTTGCCAGAATAACTTGCAATAAGGAATAAAGAATCTTTGTTTGCCCATAAGGGAAACTTATATTCTCTGTTGACATACAAAGGGGTTTTGGAGTAAGTATCACATAATGTTTTTAGTACATCTCCTCCTATAGCTGAACCGCCCATTGCAGAAAATATAATATTTTTAGGTGGAAGAATCCTTTCAGTATTGGTTGGTATAGAATATGCAGTTTCACACTGTTGCGGAAAACTTGTTAGTTTATATAACATATCATCATTGTCGAATTTTTCAATTAAACTTTTAGTTGACATAATACTCCCATTATATTTTTTGAGGAAGAAAATTATTTAAACTTTTTTTGAAGGTACTTATAAACATCCGAATGGTTGTCAAAGACTTCTATCTCTTTTGCAACACTTTTCAGGTAAGAATAGTCAAACTGTCGTAATCTATCTTTTACTGCAGGTATGGCAACGGGTGCCATACTAAACTCAACAGCTCCTAAACCAGCAAGTAAACAAGCTATCTCAGGTATAGAAGCCATTTCACCACATATCCCTGTCCATATACCTTCTTTTGACGCATTTTCAATTGTCAGTTTTATCAAATGTAAGACAGCAGGGTGGCAGGGTTGGTAAAGGTGTGCAATCTTTGAGTTTCCTCTATCTGCTGCAAGAGTGTATTGAACAAGGTCATTTGAACCTATACTAAAAAAATCAACCTCTTTTGCTAACCTATAAGAAATTAATGCTGCCGAAGGAACCTCAATCATCACCCCAACATCTATATCAGAATTAAAATCAACTTTTTCTTTTTTTAAATCTTTTTTTACTTTTTGAAGTATCTCTTTTGATTGAATAATCTCTTCAATAGTTGAAACCATTGGAAACATAATTTTTAAATTTCCACAAGCAGCAGCCCTCAAGATAGCCCTTAACTGAGTTTCAAAAATATCTAATCTTTCAAGACAAAACCTTATGCCTCTCCAGCCAAGAAAAGGGTTCAACTCTTTAGGGTAGGGCGATTTAGATAGAAATTTATCACCACCAATATCAAGAGTTCTAATAATTATGTCGTTTTCTTGAGTTTTTCCACACACTTTTTTATACGCAAGGAATTGTTCTTCTTCACAAGGAAGGTCTTTTCTGTTTAAATATAAATACTCAGTTCTATACAAACCGATACCTTCTGCACCATATTTTTCTGCTGTCTCTATTTCTTCTGGCAACTCAATGTTTGCTTGTAATTTAATATTTCTACCATCTTTTGTTTTTCCTAAAAGATTCTTCAAGAAAGACAACTGCCTATTTTTCAAAACAAGTTCTTTCTGTTTTCTTTTATATTTTTGTATTGTTGAAGCTGAAGGATTTTGGATAATTATTCCATCATTTGTGTCAATAATAACAGAATCACCGTTCTGCAACAGTTCTGTTACCTTCTCTTTAGCAACAATAGCTGGTATTTCAAGAGCCTTAGCAAGAATAGCTGTGTGAGAAGTTACACTACCAACCTCTGTTATAAAACCTATTACATATTTCTTGTCGAGAGAGACCGTTTGACTTGGTGCAAGGTCGTGAGCAACTATAATTTCTTCCTTCTGTTTTTTTATTTTCATTACATCTGTTTTCTTCAGTTTAACTATAATTCTCTCAATAACGTCAGACATATCTATTCTTTTATCTTTCATTAAATCTTCAGAAGATTTTTTAAACTCGTAACTGATATTTTCTAAAACTTTTTTTAAAGCAGTTTCAGTATTAACCAGTTCTTTGGTTATTATGTCTTTTGTTTTCTCAATAAAAAAAGGATCATTCAATAAAGAAAGATGAAAATAAAAAATATCTGCATACTTGTTACCTGCAGTTTCTTTTAACTCTTCTTGTTTTTTTAAAATCTCTTTTTCGGCCTCTTTTTTTGCAGAAAGAAATCTTTCAATCTCAGAGTTAATTTTATTTTTAGAAATAGTATGCTCAGGGTCACCAAGTAGGTTGTTCTTTAAAATCAATACCTTACCAATAACAATGCCGGGCGAGAGCCCTAATCCGTAAATTTTTCTCATTTAAAATGGTTTTATGTAGTTGAAGAAAGCTTTTCGTCGTCTTCTATTATTATTTGCATAGCTTCTGAAGCAGTTTTAGAGTTTCTGAGGGCTGTTCTGAAGGTTCTGTTTTTGAGGAGTCGTGCAATTTTAGCAAGAGCTTTCAAATGTTCTCCAATCGATTTTGTTGGGGCAAGAATTAAAAATATTATATTTACAGGTTCTCCGTCAAGAGAATCAAAAGAGACGCCGTTGTCTGATATTCCAACCGCTCCAACAAGTTTTTCTATCTGGTCGGTTTTAGCGTGAGGAACAGCTATCCCTTGTCCAATACCAGTAGAACCAAGTTTTTCTCTTTCTAAAACTATGTCAAGGATTTCACTGCTATTTTTAATATAGTTTTTAGATTTTAATACATTAAGAAGTTCTGAAAGAGCCTCTCTTTTTGTTTTACCTTGTAGGTTAATTAAAACAGATTCTTCCTTTAAAAAATCAATTATCTTCATTATCCACTCCTTTAAATTTAAATATTTATTTTTTAATTGTGGGACTTATTGGTGATTTTATCGTGTTGTTTTCTCAACTGTCTTTTTGTTCTGCTGTATAGACTTTCTATCCCTTTGGCAATATCATCGCTACTCTCTTCAATAAAAATAGAAGAGTTTTTGCTATCAACTCTAATCTTTAAGGAATATAAGTGTTTCTCTTTGGTAATATACAACTCAGCCACACCTTTACCAAATACAAATTTGTCTAACTTGCCAAACTTTTCTTCAATATATTCTTTAAACTTTTTATCTATCTCTACTGCGGACTGAATTTTTATTTCCATTTTCATCTCCTTATTTTTTAAGACTGTCTATTTGTTTATAATTTGCTAATGAAAAATTTTGGAAATAATATTTAAGAATTTCAATATAATCTTTACCTTCTTCTGCCATCTTGCGGGCTCCCCATTGGCACATACCTACCCCGTGCCCATATCCAGTGCCAGTAAAAACTACATTATTTCCTGACATCCTAATAGAAAAATTTGTACCTGGGATAACAGAAGGTGAAGTAAAAAGAATTTTTGGAGCTTTATTGTTTACTGCCATTCTAAATTTATGCGCCGATAAAACCATTACTCTACCATTAGTGGCGTAAAATTTCAAATTTTTTGCTCTACCGCTTTTCCCTCTTTCTGAAATAACCACACTTTCAAGATTTGGAAACCCAATAAAGTAAGAAATTTCTCTTTTGGTAAATGTTTTTTGCCAATGGTAATAAGGCGTTCTGGCACAATAAGGGTCGTTAACAGATTTAAGTGATGGGCATTTTCCTCCCCATACTTCTTCAGGTAGAGCAGTTGCACCACCACAGTTAGCGTGAAAGAAAATTTGAGCAATTTCACCGTTGACAGTTAAAACTTCGCCTTTGGTGCTATAAACAGCTTCCTTAATTTTTTCACAATTTGTTACTCCGTAGACCTGATGAAAGATAGAATTTTCTATATCGTAAGGTAAATTTTTGCTTTTATTTTCGCACATTTTATGTAAAGCAAAAGTTCGTGAAAGAACAGCTTGAGCTTTTAAAGCTTCAAGAGGCCAAAGCGAATCCATCTCTTTGGAAAGAACACCTTCAATATATTCTTCAAGGTCTACCTGGTTTATAACAAGAGATTGACCAGCGTGTTTTGAAATTATGAACTCTCCTTTAAATTTGTTTGCAAGGTTAGATAAAGCCACAACAGGATTGTAACCCTTCCAGAGGCAAACATTTATCTCTTGTGAGTGTGAAGGTTTCATAAAAAGAATAAAAACTAAAAATATAAGAACAACTCTATTTTGTAAGAATTTGTACATTTACATTCCCATCAATCTTTAAATTGTTATCAACAAAACTGTAGTATATTATATCTCCTGAAAATTTATTGCTTCCACTTTCAAGGACAGGGTTATCTTCCATTATTATCATCTTTTCTGTTTCAAGGTAGGTCAATTTTTTACAGGTTCCTTTCATATTTACTTTTCCTGTTGATAACTCCTTGTAATTAATCTTAACATTACCCGTAAAAACAACCTTATTTATCTTTTTTGTTTCGGGACTAACATCAAACTGTCCTTTCCCCTCTTTACCTGTTGAAATTTCAATCAATTCACTGGAAGTTGTTAAAGACAATAGAGGTTTATTCACTGAAGTACCATCATTTCTTGCAATCTCCGCAGATTCTCCTGTAAGCACAAAACTCATTTTATCAGCAAATTGTCTAAAAGTAAATTCTTCAATCTTTTCTTCTTCTTTTGTAACTACTGGTTGTTCTGGTTTTGGTGAACAGCCATAAGTAAAGATAAGCCCAATCAAGAGGCAAAGAATTTTTCTAAGATATCGGTCCATCTATTCTGCTCCTTTAAAATGAGTTCAACAGCTTCTCTGAACGCTCCGTCTCCACCTTTTTGTTTGCATACATAATGAGCCGTTAATTTTACATCCTCCACAGCATCAGCAGGGGCAATAGCGTAAGCAGATTTTTTCATAGGTGGGATATCTGGAAGGTCGTCACCGATATAACAAATTTCTTCCCAAGAAGTGTTGTTCTGAAAAATAAATTCTTCCATCTGCTCAACTTTATTTTCTATCCCCTCAAAATAATACTCCAACCCAAGTTGTTTAAACCTTTCATAAGTCTCTTTTGATTCTTTACCGCTTATAAGAACTGGATGTATGCCAGATATTTTTAAAAGTTTAAACGCAACACCGTCCTTTATATTAAAAAATCTATACATACATTTATCTTTATAAAATATTTTTCCGTCGGTAAGAACTCCATCAACATCAGAAACAAAGTATTTGATTTTTTTTATCATATTCTTTATTTTCAATAACCTACCTTAAACTCTTTTTTCCCAAGTAGGTCGTGTAAATGAACAACACCTTTAGGAGTCCCATTTTTATTAAGAATAACAAGAGAGGTTATTTCCATTTTTTCCATTACTTCAAGAGCTTTTATTGCTAAGTTCTCTTTGTCGATAGTTTTTGGGTTAGGGGTCATACAGTTTCTTGACAGTGCACCAGAAATATCTGTCTTCTTGATTAAGAATCTTCTAATATCTCCGTCAGTTAAAATTCCTTCTACAACTTTGTTTTGATTAACCACAAGAGTTAACCCAAGGTTTTTATCGTCTATTTCTTTAATAGCTTGAGTTAATTTTGAGTTAATATCTACCATAGGAATTTTGTCCCCTGTTGCCATAACATCTTTTACCTTAAGCATAAGCCTTTTGCCAAGATTACCTGCTGGATGAAAGAATGCAAAATCCTCTTTTTGAACACCTTTTGCAGCCATAAGGGTAAGAGCTAACGCATCTCCAAGTACAAGCGCACAGGTAGTGCTTGAAGAAGGGATAATTCCAAAAGTGTCTGCTTCTTCAATTTCTCCTGTTGATATAGTTATATCGCTCTGCATCCCAATACAAGAAGATACAGATGAGGTGAGAGAGATTATAAAAGCACCGATTTTTTTTACAGAAGGGATAATTCTTGTTATTTCATCAGTTTCGCCACTATTGGAAATAATAATAACGATATCGTTCTGCGAAACCATACCAAGGTCGCCGTGAACAGCATCACCAGGGTGAAGGAAAATAGATGGGGTACCGATACTTGCAAAAGTGCCAGCAATTTTTCTGCCAATTATACCACTTTTTCCCATCCCAGTTACAATTACTTTCCCTTTACATTGTAACATTGCATTTACAGCATCAGTAAAATCTTCACCTATTCTTTCTCTTATATTTTCAAGATTTGAACATTCTATTTCTATAACTTTTTTAGCATAATTTATCAGTTTTTCTTTATTATTATTTTGTGTTTGTGGCATAATGTATCTCTTTCAATTGTTTTAAAAGTTTTTTTAGGTCAGTTAATTTAAGCATATTAGGTCCATCTGAAAGAGCTTTTTCGGGGTTGGGGTGTACTTCCATAAAAATTCCATCACAACCTGTAGCAACAGCAGCTTTTGCAAGGTAAGGAACAAACTCTCTATTTCCGCCGGATGCTCCACCGAGTTTTCCCGGCTCCTGAACACTATGAGTAGCATCGTAAAAGACAGGGTAGCCGAAACCTCTCATTATAGGTAAAGCGCGAAAATCTGTTACAAGTGTATTATATCCAAAACTTGTGCCTCTTTCGGTTATAATAATATTAGAGTTTCCAGCAGAGACAGCCTTCTCTATAATATTTTTTACTTCCCAAGGAGAAAGGAATTGTCCTTTTTTTATATTTAAAGGTATGCCTGTTTGTGCGCTTTTCAAAAGAAGGTCTGTTTGTCTACACAAAAAAGCAGGTATCTGAATTATATCAACAACTTCACTAATATCTTTTACTTGACTAACGCAATGTATATCAGTAATTATTGGAAGGTTAAACTTTTCTTTTACCTTAGCAAGAAGTTTAAGTCCCTTTTTTAGTCCAGGACCTCTATATGATTGAATAGATGTTCTGTTTGCTTTATCAAAAGAAGATTTAAAAACAAAAGGAATATCTTCATATGAAGTTATTTCTTTTAAAAACTCTGCGGTTTTGAAAAGAGTAAGTTCATCTTCTATAACGCAAGGTCCAGCTAAAAGACAAAAGGTACCCTCTCCAACTTCAAATTTTCCAATTTTTATTCTTTTTACCATAATCTTTGGTCAACTTAACCGGGAGGCCACTTCATAATTCTTCCGCCAAGAAGATGTATATGTAAATGGTCAACTGTCTGCCCAGCATTTTTGTTTGTGTTAATTATTAGTCTATAACCTGATTCTGAAATATTCTCTTGCTTAGCAATTAAAGAGGCGGTCTGAAGTAATGTACCCAATAGTAACCTATCATCACTTTCGGAAATATTAGAAATATGTTGTTTAGGAATTATAAGTATATGAACAGGCGCTTGGGGATTAATGTCTTTAAACGCAATAGAAAGAGCATCCTCATAAACCTTATTACAAGGTATTTCTCCCTTTACCATTTTACAAAAAATACAATTATTCATTTTACTTATTTTAAGTTAAAGTTTTCTTGCAGTTTTAACGTTCATAAATGACTGTATAATATCTCTCTCTTCAAAACTATTGAAATTGTCTACCCCTATACCACATTCGGTATTCAATTTTACCTCTTTAACATTCTCTTTGAAACGTTTTAAACTATTTATCTTACCTTGATTAATAACGGCACCATTTCTTATTACTCTACATAAAGAGTTTCTAACTATTTTGCCTTCAAGTACTATTGAGCCAGCAACAGAAGAGTTGTCTGAAAGGTTGAAGACTTGTTTAACCATAGCCTGTCCAAGTAAAACTTCTTTGAGTTCTGGTTGGAGCATACCTTCAACTGCGTTTCGTATATCTTCTGCAAGGTCATAAATAATTTGATAAGTACGTATTTCTACTTTTTCAGTTCGGGCTATATCTTCAATGTTTTTTGTTAAAGGCACATTAAATCCAAGAACAATAGCATTAGAAGCCGAGGCAAGAAGTATATCTGATTCCGTTATAGGTCCCGCTTCAGAGTGTAGAATAGTTATTTTAATTTCAGTCATTGGAATCTTTTCGATAACATCTTTTATAGCTTCAATAGAACCTACATAATCTGTTTTGATAATAAGTTTAATCTCTTGAATTGAACCTTTTTGTATCTCATCATACAAATCTTCAAGTGTAATCTTCTTTACTTCTGAAACTTTATCAGGTTTAGCTGCCTTAATATCGTCAATATATTTACGGGCAGCTTTTTCTGTGTCAAATACAAGAAATTTGTCGCCAGGGTTTGTTATGGCTTGAGTTCCAAGTATTTCAACTGGCGTTGATGGTCCAGCAACAGATAGCCTATTATTCCAGTCATCCATCATTGCTCTAACTTTGCCGTAGGTTTTACCAATAACAAAAAAATCTCCAACATTCAGTTTCCCTTTCTGTACCAGTACGGTTGTAATAGGACCTTTGGCTTTGTCCATATGCGACTCAATAACAGTTCCTTTAGCATTACCTGATGCATTAGCCTTCAATTCAAGGAGTTGTCCAATAAGAAGTACAATTTCAAGAAGTTCATCAATACCTTGTCCGTTTATTGCAGAGACGTTAACGATTTCTGTTTGACCACCCCAGTCAGCAGGAGTAAGACCTTGTTCGGATAATTGTTGTTTAACTCTATCAATGTTTATACCAGGTTTGTCTACCTTGTTTATCGCAACTATTATAGGTACATTTGCTGATTTAGCATGGTTTATAGCTTCAATGGTCTGGGGTTTCATCCCATCGTCTGCTGCAACTACAAGTATAACAATATCAGTAATAAAAGCACCCCTTGCTCTCATTGCTGTAAAAGATTCGTGACCAGGTGTATCTAAAAAAACTATAGAACCTTCAGGTAGATTCAACTTGTAAGCACCAATTTTTTGGGTAATCTGACCAAACTCTTTGTCGACTATACTACTTTTACGTATCGCATCCAGAATTGTTGTTTTTCCGTGGTCAACGTGCCCCATCAAAGTAACAACTGGAGCTCTTTCTGTTAAATTTTCATCAGATGCCACCGGTGGCGTTGCAGGTGGTGGTACAAATTTTTTTATTTCAACAGTATACCCAAAATGTTCACCTATATCTTTGATAGTTTCTTTGCCAGGGGACTGGTTTATGTTACCTACTACCCCTCTCATTAGAAGATACTTTAAAATATCTGCCGAACTAACATTAAGTTTTTGTGAAAGGATATTTATATCTTCAGTTCCTTCAAGTTGTACCACCTTTGTTTCTTTAGGTGCAACTGGCTCTTTTGGAACAGTTTTTTTTATTTCAGTTTTTTTCTTTTTTTCAACAGGTTTTTCTTCTTCTACAGTCTTTTTTGTGGCTTTTTTTGGTGCTTCATCTTTTTTCTTCAGTAAAAATGTCTCAATAATCTTTATCTCTTCATCAGATAATCCACTGATGCTCTTCTTGTTTTTTATTCCTTCCTTTTCAAGAATCGAAATAATCTCTTTAGACTTTTTATTGTGTTTCTTGGCTATCTGATATACTCTCATTTTCTTCCTTATTTTGATTTGAAATATGCAACTTAGCTTTTTGAATAACTTTGTTTGCAATATTTTCATCTATTGAAGGTATTTTAAGCAACGCTTCAACATTGGCTTCTGCAATAGATTTTATTGAGCTAAACCCGTATTTAGCAAGAAGGATAGCAGTTTCTTCGTCTATCCCTTTTATGGCAGTAGTTGCAGGTCGTCTATCACTTTCAAATTCATTCTTTTTAAAAACCCTTATGTCCCATCCCGTTAGTTTTGAAGCAAGCTGAACATTTTGCCCTTTCTTGCCTATTGCAAGAAAAATTTGGGCATCATCGACTATTACAGAAGCTATATTTTTCATTTTATGCAATATAACTTCCTTTGTTGTGGCAGGGCTAAGAGCGTTAGATATATATTTTTCAGGTTTTTCATTCCACAAAATTATTTCAATCTTTTCACCATTCAATTCTCTGGTAATATTTTTAATTCTTATAGCCTTGTCGCCTATACAGGTTCCAATAGGGTCAACGTTTTCTTCCTGACTAAAAACAGATATTTTGCTAATCTCTCCAGGAAACCTCGCAATATCTTTTATTACGATAATATCATCAGAAATCTCTGGAACTTCAAGTTTAAGAAGTTCCCTAACTAAATCGGGATGAGTTCTTGATACTATCAATTGATAAAACCCTCTATTAGGTTTTCTCACCTCTAAAAGAAAAGCTTTTAGGTAGTTACCTCTTTTATAGTTATCATTATGTAATCTATGGTGATACGGAAGGATAGCTTCGGTCTTACCAATAGATATAACAATGTTATTATCTTCAAATCGTTCAACTCGTCCGCTTACAATGGTATTCTCTATCTTCTTAAACTCGTGGTAAATAGTATTCTTTTCAGCTTCACGCAATTTTTGCATTATTACTTGCCTTGCAGTTTGCGCAGCAATTCTTTCCCATTGAAACGCAGGGGGCGGTATCTGCTCTCCATCCTCATTCAAAAAAAGTATTTCACCAGTCTCTGCATCTATCTTGATATTTATTGTAGTATCAAGTTCAGCTTTTTTTCTGTATACAGTAAGTAGACCGTTTTCAAGCGCACTAATAAGAAAACTTTTCTCAATACCTTTCTCTTTTTCCCAATAATTCAGAAGTGCCAATATTTCGCTTTTCATTAAAAACACCTCCAATCAATCCATTAGCTAAATTTCAATTACATCTATTTTAAGAGATTTGTAATCTAATGTCAAATAAGGTAAAATAAAGTTGTAACAAGATAACATAAAAGTATAAACAAACTTCAAAAAGAATAATGTTTTCCTTATAGTATGCTACCTCTAAGGTCTAACAATATTTTCAGTTAAATTAAATACTGACGTAAAAAAGGTTAAAGAGTAGCCCTCTCTTATTGTAATGATAAAACAACAAAATTTTAAAGAAGAATATAATGTATTATGTATATATAAGAGCGGGGAATATTCTTTTGAAGGGTTCCCTTGTGTAGGGAGCAAGTTTTGCCTTAAAGATGTGATGGGAAACGAGATACCAGATTCTTTTATTTCTATTACTCAAATAGAGTATATGAGGTTGAAACGAGGGTTTCGTTCTTATATTGAAATAAGAGTTTTTACTTCTCCAATAACAGCTTATACTGCCTTTTTATATTGTAGAAACAGAAGAGTTTTAAATAATATTGCTTTGGCAATATCGTTAAGAGGTAGGCTTAAACGAAATTTTTTAAAAAATGAATGGTTTGGAGAACCGTATAATAGATAGCAAAATATGGAATGGCAAAAACGAAGAGATGGATATTTAGGAAAAACAATAGTTGATATAAAAACTTTAAGAGTTTTGGATTCTTCTGATAGGGTGAGAAGATTTAGGGTCTGTACTGTTTTTAAGAATTTTGAATCTTTCTCTTCAATGCCCGCACAAGCAAGGCTTTTTAAGTCTGAAAATGGTTTTATAGGTGTTCTTGTGACTGGTAAAAATGAGGGATATGTAAAAGTTGGTAAAAATTTTCTTTTATTACAGGTTATTAAAACAGGGTTGAACTCGCTAAGTAAGAAAGCTTTAAAAGAGTTGCTTAAAAAAAGAAATATAGAACTTACAGATATTGATGGTACAACTGTGGGGTTAGAAAAATGAAAAAAAAGAATTATTCTCCTGAAGACGTTCTTTATAAGATAAAACAATTTGCAAAGAAAAAAAATATACAGGTATTTCTTGTGGGAGGTTATCTGCGTGACAAAATCCTAAAGAAGAAAAATAAAGATATTGATATTGTAATGGAAAATGATGCCCTTGCTTTTTCTAAAGAGTTTGCTTCAGAATATAGATTTCAACCGCCAGTATTTTACGGAAAATTTGGTACCTCAATGATTGAAATAGGAGGAGTGAAAGTTGAATTTGCAACTGCTCGTAAAGAGAGTTACCCTGAAGAGTCTCGAAAACCTTATGTAGATAAAGCGACCATTGAAGAAGATTGTTCACGAAGAGATTTTACTATCAACACCATAATGGAAAATCTTATTACAGGTGAAATTGTTGATATATTTGAAGGGAAACAAGATTTAAAAAACAAGATTGTAAGAACGCCAATTAATCCAAATAAAACTTTTTATGACGACCCTTTAAGAATTCTTAGAGGTATTAGATTTGCCACAAAATTGCGATTTGATATTGAAGAAGAAACTATTGAAGGAATGAAAAAAAATGTTTCGAGACTTAAAATTGTTAGTCAAGAAAGAATAACTGATGAGGTTCTTAAAACCATTGATTCTTACGTTCCTTCTAAAGGGTTTTACCTTATGGAAGAGATAGGAATACTCAATTTGATACTACCAGAGGTAAGTGAACTAAAAAAACAGGTAGCAGAGAATTGTAAAGAACTTTTTCCTCATACTTTAAAGGTAATGGATAATACAAGTAGAAGAACAAGAAATGTTTATTTAAAATTTGCAGCCCTTCTGCACGATATTGGAAAACCAAAAACTTTTAAAGAAGAGAACGGTAAAGTTAGTTTCCACAGGCACGAGTTTGTTGGAGAAAGAATGGCGTATAAGATTTGTAAAAGAATGAAAATTTCTGATGAACATACCCAGTTTATATGTTTTCTTATAAGGCACCATTTGAGACCGCACTTGCTTGCTAAGGAAAATCCTACCGATAGTGCTCTAAGAAGATTTATAAGAGAAATAGGGAAAAACTTTAAACCACTTTTTGTTCTTGCAAAATCAGATATTACAAGCGGTAACCCTGCAAGAGTGGAAGAAGCAATTGCTGGATTAGATTTTATTCAGAAAAGAATGGAAGAGATAAACAAAAAAGATAAATTAACATCTTTCAAACTTGCAATTGATGGGTATAAGGTTATGGAGATTATGGATTTTAGGGAAGGTAGAGAAGTTGGGCTTGTAAAAAACTATCTTGAAGAAATTGTGTTAGATGGTGCACTTGGAAATAGAAAGAGAGAGTTGACTAAATATTTAAAAGAAAATAGAGATATTATATTGGAATCTATTATAGGAAAAAAATGAATAAAAAAATAGTTTGGGCACCTTGGCGGATAGATTATATTACCGCACCAAAAGAAGAGGGTTGTTTTTTATGTAGATATCTTGAAGAAGAGACTAAAGATAAAGAAAATTTTTTGCTCTACAGAGGGAAATCTATGTTTATTACGCTAAACCTTTATCCATACAATAATGGTCATATTTTAATAGCACCTAATAGACATATCAAAGATTTTGAAGAGTTAACATCAGAAGAAGAATCAGAAAGTATGCAACTAATTAAAAAAACCATTAAAATTTTAAAGAAGGTTTTGAAAGCAGAAAGTTTTAATCTTGGTGTTAATATAGGAAAACCAGCAGGAGCAGGACTCGATTCTCACATACATTTTCACATTGTTCCAAGGTGGATAGGCGATACAAACTTTATGCCGGTTGTTGCTGATACTAAAGTAATTTCTCAGTCTTTGAAAGAACTTTACAACCAGTTAAAAAAAGAATTTGAAAGTTAACTTTTTTGCCTTCTCACCTTGAGGATTGTCCCGAGTACCTCCGAGGTTTGCAGAGAGGTTAATGGGATGAGGTATACCCGCCGAAGCCAACCTACGCTACAATACAAGCTTCGGCAGGTATACCTTGGCGTAGGTGGATGAGTCTTTATGCCGACTAAAATAAAACGTGAGACTCAACAATAGTGTATAGGATAAACTCGCCATAAAGTAGCAGTTAATATTCAGAATGTTTGTAAAAACTAAAAAAATTTTAAGGGGTCGGTAGTGTATATAGCAGACTTTCATCTACATTCAAAATATAGTTTAGCTACAAGCAAAGATATGGAATTAGAACAACTTTTGAAATGGGCTAAACTTAAAGGATTAAACCTTCTTGGTTCAGGCGATTTCACCCACCCTTTATGGTATCGTGAACTTAAAGAAAAATTAAAAGAGACCAATAAAGAAGGTATATATAATTATAAAGGGCTCGATTTTATACTTACTACCGAAGTCTCAAATATTTATAAAAAAGACGGAAAAACAAGGAAAATTCATACCATAATTTTTATCTCCAGTTTAGAGAAAGCCTCCATCCTTAACAAAAAATTAAAAAAATTTTCTGAATTAAATAGTAATGGGCGACCAATATTAAATATAGATGTAAAAGAACTTTTAAAAATAGTTAAGAACACCGATGCTCTCGGTTTTATTGTGCCAGCCCATATATGGACTCCTCATTATTCTCTCTTCGGTTCTTTTGATAGCGTAGAAGAGTGTTTTGAAGAGTTATCAGATGAAATTTTTACTCTTGAAACTGGTTTAGGTAGCGACCCTGCTATGAATAAGATGGTCTCAAGTCTTGATAAATATTCGTTTATTTCAAACTCTGATGCTCACTCTCCATATAAGATAGGCCGAGAAGCCAATGTGTTTGACTCACCGTTTTCTTTTAAAGAATTAAAGACTATTTTAAAGTTAAAAGATAAAAAAAGGTTTCTTTTTACAATTGAATATTTTTCCGAACAAGGGAAATATTATTTTGATGGTCATAAAAATTGTGGTATATGTTTACATCCAGAAGAATCTAAAAAACTAAACAATATATGTCCCTTGTGTGGAAAAAAAATTACAATAGGGGTTCTTCACAGAGTTTTAAACCTTGCTGATAGGAAATTGGGCGAGAATAATAGAGGTTTAATACCTTTTAAGAAGACTCTTCCTCTTTTGGATATTGTTGGCTCTTTAGAAAATAAAAACCCAAACACCGTATCCATAATAAGAAAAGTTGAAGATATGTGTACCTCTTTTGAAAGCGAGTTTTCTATTTTACTAAATATACCTATCCAAAACTTAAAAGGAAAAATAGATAATAATATTCTTCAGTTTTTAGATTCACTACGTAAAGGTAAAATCAAAATAATACCTGGTTGTGATGGACAATTTGGAAAATTGGAGACCTAACTTGAAAACAGAAAACAAATATGAAAGGAATGGAGTTGTAAGTTTTTTTCACCATATACTTATTAATAGAAGACGTTCTCTTTTGGTGAAACTTCTTTCTGTATATCTATTACCTTTGTCAATAATATATCTATTTATAATCACCTTAAAAAGGGCAACATCTAAACCAAAAAAATACTCTTTTCCTATTATCAGTGTTGGAAATATTCTTGTAGGGGGAACAGGTAAAACTCCTTTAGTAGCATATCTTTGCAACAAATTTAGATCAAACAATAAAGTTGTATTGATAGTTTCATCGGCAGTTGTGGAATCAACAAAAACAAAGTTTAATATTGATAGAAATGATGAAATAATTATGCTAAGAAACAGGTTCCCTAAAGCTCTTTTTAGTTCAAAAAAAGATATTAGTTTGAGGAATATTGAAAAAAAACCTATTTCAAAAAATTTGGTAGCAATAATAGATGATGGTTTTCAGACCTATAGAATAAAAAAAGATATAGATATAGTTTTAATTGATGCCTCTAACCCTTTTGATAACAGGTTGGTTATACCCTCTGGTTTTTTAAGAGAACCCTTTTATTACGCTAAACGAGCAGATATCTTTGTAATTACACATCCTTATATGGTGTCAAAAGAATGTTTGGCTAATTTGTCAAAAAGACTAAAAAAATTTAATAAACCAGTTTATATAATGGATTACAAAATAAAAGGTTTAAGGAATAGTAAAGATTCCATTGATATTAAAGAAATTGCTGGTAAAAAGATTACTGCAGTTGCAGGGATAGGTAACCCCCTCAACTTTTTTTCACTTTTAAAAAAACTTTCACCTTCCAAAATATATACCCATATCTACCCAGACCATTTTTCTTATACCCAAAAAGATATAGAAAATATTTCAAAAGAATATATTGCAAACAAGGTTGCCTATATCATTACAACAGAAAAAGATTATGTTAAATTAAAGAAAAATCTTGGCAATTTACCAGTATACTATTTAGATATATATAGTGTAATAAATAATTTTTCTGAAGAGTCTGATTTTGACACTTTAATTGATTCTATGTTAAAATAATAGTGTTATTTAGTTGCCTTCAACAAATCTTATCAAATTGCTAAAAAGGTAGTAGTGAATCTTGAATGAAAATCGTTAAAGTTTCAGTTTCAGAAAATTTTTAAGTCAAAAGTTATAGTTATTATATATCGTTTAATAAAAAATAAAATCATCCTTATATTTTATGTAAAACAAAAAAATCAATCAGGAGGGAAATATGGCTTTTGGACCAATAAAATTTGTTAATGACAAAACAAACGAGCTTAAAAAGAAGGTTGGGGATGAAAAAGTTATAGTTGCAACTTCAGGTGGGGTTGATAGTATGGCTTGTGCAATTCTTGCACATAAAGCAATTAGAGAAAATCTAATTGTCTTATACCTTGACAACGGGTTAATGAGAGAAGGAGAGAGCGAAGAAGTTAATGGGTATTTTACTAAATTTGGTATAGAGATGCAAACCTGGGACGTTAAAGAAAGGTTTTTTGAGGCACTAAAAGGCAAGACAGACCCAGAAGAAAAGAGGATATCATTTAGAGATGTATTTTATAGAACTTTAAGACAAGCAATCAAAAGTTATTCAGCTCACTATCTGATTCAAGGTACTATTGCTACAGATATAGTTGAAACTCAGAAAGGTATTAAAACTCAGCACAATGTTCTTTCTCAAATAGGTATTAACCCAGCCAATTACGGGCTTAAAATTCTCGAACCTTTAAAAGAGTTGTATAAACCTCAGGTTAAACTGGTAGCCAAACATCTTGGATTACCAATGAAAGTATATGAGAGAAAACCTTTTCCTGGTCCAGCCTTAGCAACAAGAATTATTGGTGAGGTTGTACCTGAGCGGGTAGAAAAGATTAGGATAGCTACAAAAATTCTTGACGATACAATAAGAGAAAGGAAAGCATTCCAAGTTTTAGCGGTGCTATTTTCAGACAGAGCAACTGGAATGATAGATGGTAAAAGAGTATATGGAGATGTGATTGCTATTAGAGCAGTTGAATCAAAAGATGCTATTACAGCAAAACCGTGTAGAATTTCTTGGACAAGACTTGAAAAAATAAGAGATAGAATACTTGCTGAGGTCCCTGGTGTTGTTAAAGTTTTGTATGATATAACCCCTAAGCCACCAAGCACAATAGAATATATTTAATATACACTTAATTTTTCTTGGTTTTTAATTTAATAAGTAAGCGAGGTTTTTTGAAAAAATGTCATTAAAATTGAAAAGCAGACTAATTTTAGAAACAGGCGAAGAGATTGAGGGTTTCAAGGTTTTAAATGAAGAAAATATTGCGATAGGAAAAGTTGTTTTTGATACAAGAGTTGTTGGGTACGAAAAAATATTGTCTTGTCCTGAGTATAAAGATAAATTAGTATGTTTTTCTTATCCTTTAGTAGGTAATTATGGTATCAATTATGAAGACTTAGAAACTAAAGAAATTTTTCCAAAAGGACTAATTATTTCCGAACTTAGTTCTACTTACAGTAATTATAGGGCTGACTCTTCTTTTTTTGACTTTATCTCAAAAGCAAAAACGTCTATTATCTCCCAGGTAGATACCCAATATATCACAAAAAAAATTAGAGGAGAGAAGAACCTGTGGGGAGCAATCGTTTCTTCAAATGTTGATACTAGCGAAGTTATCTCAGAAATTAAGAGAAAAAAAATAGAATCTCTTAAACTGTTTTCAGGAGCAGATGCTTCAAATGAAATAGTGTCTGATACATTTCAAACAAAAGAAAAAATATCGGTTCTGAATCTTGGCATAAAAAAGAGTGAAATAACCAACCTTCAATCTTCGGGGTATAAAATAAAAATTCTTAATTTAGAAGATGATAATATACTTAAAGAAATAAGTTCATCTCAAGCTCTATACATCACCTCTGGTTCAGAAAACTATTCTATAATGAAAAAGGCTTACAATATAGTCAGAGAAGTAGTAGGCAAACTTCCAATTTTTGGGACAGGGCTTGGGCATCTTATTTTAGGGCAGATTTTAGGTGGCAAAATATTAGAAGATTGTGTCAACCACTACGGTATAAACCTTCCAGTTGTAAACCTTGTAACAGAAAAAAATTTAATTACTGAACAGATGCACAGTTTTGTTTTAGACAAGATGACCATTCCAGAAGAAAAAATTACTTATTTACACCTTAATGATAAAACAATTGAAGGTTTAACCGATAAGCAAAAACAAATAATTTCTGTAAGTTTTATACCTCAAGAAGAAGATTTTCAATCGTTTTTTTCTATTATAAAGGAACAAAATGGCAGGTAGAAAAGATATACATAAAATTATGATAATAGGTTCAGGACCAATAATTATTGGTCAAGCGTGCGAATTTGATTATTCTGGTTCCCAAGCTTGCAAAGCCTTAAAAGAAGAAGGGTATAAGGTTGTTCTTGCTAACAGCAACCCTGCAACTATTATGACAGACCCAGAAATGGCTGATGCTACTTACCTTGAGCCCCTGACAGTTGAAATGCTTATAAAGATTATAGAAATAGAAAGACCAGATGCGATACTTCCAACTATGGGTGGGCAGACAGGATTGAACCTTGCAACTTTTCTTGATAAAGAAGGGGTTTTACGAAAGTATGGTGTTCAGGTTATTGGAGCAGATATTCAAACTATTGCCATTGCTGAAGACCGAGCTCTATTTAAAAGCGCAATGCTTGATCTTGGGTTAAAGGTTCCTGAGAGTGTTCTTACCCGAAGTTTTGCAGAAGGAATGAAGATTTCTGGTAGACTTGGGTTCCCTTTAATACTTAGACCAGCTTTTACGCTCGGTGGCACAGGTGGGTCTATTGTATACAATTTTGAAGAACTTGAAGAAAAACTTGAATATGGACTTGAAGCAAGCCCTATAAGCGAAGTTTTAATTGAACAGTCAGTATTAGGTTGGAAAGAGGTTGAGTTTGAAGTTATGAGGGACCATCTTGACAATGTTATTATGGTAACTTCTATGGAAAACCTTGACCCTATGGGAGTTCATACAGGGGATAGTGTGGTTGTTACACCGGTTCAAACTCTTAGCAGAATAGAGTACGAAAGACTTGTGTCATACTCAAAAAGAATTATAAGAAAGATAGGAGTGGTGGGTGGCGCAAATATTCAATATGCAGTTAACCCTAACAGTGGAGAAGTTTCTGTTATAGAGGTTAATCCGCGAGTATCAAGAAGTTCTGCTCTTGCTTCTAAGGCAACAGGTTTTCCTATAGCAAGAATTGCTTCAAAACTTGCTGTTGGATTCACACTCAAAGAGGTAGAGAACCAACTTGTAGGAAATACGAACTGTTTTTACGAACCAAATATTGATTACTGTGTTTTTAAGGTTGCCAGGTTCACTTTTGAAAAATTTCAGGCAGCAGAGAGGGTTATAGGAACTTCAATGAAAGCTGTTGGTGAGGCTATGTCAATAGGTAGAAATTTTAGAGAGGCTTTACAGAAAGGCATACGTTCTCTTGAAATCGGTAGATTTGGGCTTGGATGTGATGGTAAAGATAGGTGGAATATCCACCATAATTTTACCGATGATGAAAAAGGATATATTAAAAAGAAAATCTCGGTAGCAGACGATGAACGATTGTTCTATTTAAGATATGGTATGTTGGCTGGTTTATCAATAGATGAAATTTATAAATTATCTAAAATTGATAAATGGTTTTTGGAAAATATAAAACAGATAGTAGATCTTGAGCGAGAAATTTCTCATCACAGTAACATTGAAAAGATATCTTTTAATCTTTTAGAGGAAGCAAAAAAATCTGGTTTTTCTGATTTTCAATTGGCAAAAATTTTAAATATAACCGAGGCTGAAGTTCGTAATGAAAGAAAAAAAAGAAATATCACCAATGTCTATAAATTGGTTGATAGTACTGCTGGAGAATATAAAGCAGAAAAACCTTACTATTATTCAACATATGAAAAATATGATGAAGGTAGGTATTCAAAAAATAAAAAAGTTGTTATTCTTGGAGGCGGGCCAAACAGAATAGGTCAAGGTATAGAGTTTGATTACTGTTGTGTACATGCCTCTTTTGCTCTCAGGGAAGAAGGGTTTGAAAGTATAATGGTAAATTGTAATCCAGAAACTGTTAGTACTGACTATGATACTTCTGATAGACTATATTTTGAACCGGTCACTGTTGAAGATGTGATGAATATACTTGATAAAGAAAAACCTGATGGAGTAATCCTTCAGTTCGGCGGGCAGACTCCGTTAAATCTTGCTATTCCGCTACAAGAAGAAGGAGTAAATATTCTTGGCACAACCCCCGAGGCAATTGATATAGCAGAAGATAGAGAAAAATTTAGACAACTTTTAGATAAACTTTCAATAAAACAGACACAGAACGCAACTGCAAGTTCTTTTATAGAAGCAGAAAAGATAGCTGCTCGTATAGGGTATCCTGTCCTTGTTAGACCTTCGTATGTTCTTGGAGGTCGTGCGATGGAGATTGTTTACGACACAGAGGCGCTTGAATCCTTTATGCATAAAGCAACGGCAATATCTCCTGAACACCCTATACTTATAGATAAATTTCTTGAAGACGCAATAGAGGTAGATGTTGACGCTGTTTGTGATGGTAAACTGTGTGTTATTGGCGGAGTTATGGAGCATATAGAAGAAGCTGGTGTTCATTCTGGAGATAGCGCTATGGTGATGCCGCCTTATAGTGTTGATGAAAAAGTTATTGCAGAAATAGAAGAATCTACTAAAAAAATTGCGTTAGACCTTAATATAAAAGGCTTAATAAATATTCAATATGCTGTTAAAAATAGTGAGGTCTATATTCTCGAAGTTAATCCAAGGGCTTCAAGGACAATACCATTCATTAGTAAAGTTATAAATGTTCCTTTAGCAAAAGTTGCAACCAAAATTATGACAGGTAAAACCCTTGAACAGCAGGGATTTACCAAACCAATAAAACCAGAATTTTTTGCTGTAAAAGAGTCTGTTTTTCCTTTTGCAAGATTTCAAGGAATAGATGCAGTTTTAAGTCCTGAGATGAAATCTACTGGCGAAGTTATAGGATTGGATAGAAGTTTTGAAATGGCTTACGCTAAAAGTCAGTTAGCTGCTGGACAAAACTTACCTGTGTCTGGTTCAATTTTTATAAGCGTAAAAGATAAAGATAAACCTCTTGTTCCCGCTATTGTAGTTGGTTTTCAAGAATTGGGATTTGAAATATTTGCCAGTTCAGGAACAGGTAAATATCTTCTTGAAAAAGGAGTAGAGGTTAAAGTTATCCCAAAAGTGTATGAAGGTGAAAGACCTAACATTGTTGATTATATGAAAAATGATAAGATATCTCTTATCATTAATACTCCTTCAGGTAAAAAACCAAAAAGCGATATAATTTCTATTAGAAGTATTGCCGTTAGTAGAAATATCCCTTTAATTACTACTATACCCTGTGCTAAAGCATCCCTCATTGCAATTAAAAAAATTAAAGAGAAGGATATAGGTGTTCAAAGTATTCAGGAATACCACCGTGAACTAAAAAAATAAAAAAAATTGATTAAATCTTATATCCTTTTTACCACGATAACAACTAAATTTTAAAGTGAAGGTGTTATTGATTTTGTGGGTGGGGGAATGGTATATGTAGTAATTAAATGAACTTATTAATCTTACCTAAGGAGGTATTTATGGGCAAAATCAGAATAATCCCTTGTCTTGACATTAAAGATGGAAGGGTTGTAAAGGGTGTGAATTTTGAAAATCTTTCAGAAATTGGTGACCCTATCAAACAGGCTTCTTTTTATAACGAAGAAAAAGCAGACGAACTTGTTCTTCTGGATATATGTGCAACAAAAGAGAAGAGAAAACCAATATTTGATATAGTACGACAAATAAGTGAAAAAATTTCTATCCCTATAATTGTTGGAGGAGGCATTAAAAATGTTAAAGATATAGAAGAACTTTTTAATGCTGGAGCAAGTAAAATTTCTATTAATACATCTGCAATGCAAAATCCATCTTTAATTGAAGATGGCGCAAAAAAATTTGGTAGCGAAAGAATAGTTGTTGCTATAGATGGCAAAAAAACCACTCCAGAAAGGTGGGAAGTTTTTATTGAAGGCGGTAAAACATCTACTGATGTGAATGTTGTAAACTGGGCGAGGGTTGTTGAAAGTCTTGGTGCTGGTGAAATTTTGCTTACCAGTATGGATACAGACGGGACTAAAAAAGGTTACGACATAACAATGACTCAAACCGTATGTGATTCTGTCAACATACCAGTTATAGCTTCAGGTGGAGCAGGGACCCTTGAACATATACATCAGGTTTTAACTGAAGGTAAAGCTTCGGCTGTTCTACTTGCTTCACTTTTGCATTATAAAACCTTAACTATAAAGGAAATTAAAACGTTTCTTCAAGAGAAAGGTATAGAAATTTCGCTATAGCCAAAGGTTAATGGAGAGTATAAGAATAAAGAGGAACAAAAGGCTTGAACCTTTTGTTAACAGCCCGATTCTTGCTTGAGGTGTAGTAGCACCTCGTAATTCGTTCATATCCCATACTTTTTTACTGGAAGAAAAGACAAAGGCAATGATAAAAGCATAAAAGAAAAGCGTATGGGGCGTCTACTCACTCTGCTACTACGGTGCATACACTTCCCCTTTTTTGCCTTCTCCCTTTGGGGATGTTTGGGGTAGTAAGTCAACAAGAGCTTGCATAGAAGTTAATGGGATGAGGCTTGTCCGAGTATCTCCAGGGGTGTTATTGCCAGTGTCGCTTAAAACGAGGGGATTTTTACTTCTCTGTTATAAGATAAGATTTCCCATATTCGCACTGTAATTATACTTATATGGCAATCCAACACTTTGTATGGAAGCATTTTAAACTACAAATTTGAATTAAACAAACATACTTTTTTTCAATGAAAATACTAATACTTGATGATGGATATAAGGGCAATTTTAACCAATCTTTAGGTATTGCTAAATGGTTTCCTAAGGGTCAATTAAATATAATCAATGTTACATTAAAAGGACCTCAGTACAGTTTGTTTGGTAGGAAAGGTAAATCTCCTTTTTCTGTAAAAATAGTTGCTATACTCTCTTTTTTTGGTGCTTGGACACTTGCTAAAAGATGCCTCAGATTTATTTGGGATGAAAGTTACAAGATAGATAAAAAAGAGTTTGACCTAATTATTTCTGCTGGTTCAATGTTGGCTCCAATAAACCTGGTCTTAACAAAAAATCTAAATAGAGCAAAATCGGTAAACATTATGACCCCATCAATGATACGTCTAAAACTTTTTGATTTTCTTGTAATCCCTTACCACGATTATTTAAAATTAAGAAAGAAGAATTTGCAAAATTTGATTGTTACTCTCGGCGCTCCAAACACTCTAACCGATAATCTGCTTTTTTCCAAGAAAGATGAGTATGAGAAAAAATTTAAAGTTGATAAAACAAAAAAAACAATAGGGGTACTAATTGGAGGAGATGACCAGAACTATAAAATTTCATACTCTTATGTCAAAACTCTTACAGATACACTCTTTTCAGAAAAAAACAGATATAATTTTATTTTTACTACTTCGAGAAGGACAGATACAGATGTGGTTCAATTTCTCAAACAACGTTTGTTAGAAGAGCCCTCTGTAATATATTCAGAGTTTCCTGAACATTCAACTCATTCGTTGTACCCCCAAATATTAAGTCTTTGTGATTTTATTATAGTAACAGAAGATAGTGTTAATATGGTTTCAGAAGCGTCTTCTCTTGGAGTTCCTGTTCTTATTATTCAGGTTGAACGAAAAAAGAAGAAAAAACTTATTTTTGATTTTACAATTGAAAAGTTTGTAGAAAAGGGATACTCTGAATATGTTTCCTTAGACAAACTTGGTTCTCTTTATTCCAAACTTAGGTCCACATCACCAATAAATAATAAAAAACTTAGAGAGGCAGAGGAATGTGCTCAAAAAATATTAGAAAAATTGAATTAAAGAAAATTCTTATAATTGGGGCTAAAAAGGCGTCAGATAATCTTTTGCTTACACCCTCTATAAAAAAAATAAGGGAAACATTTCCAAACGCAAAAATAGATATTGTTACATCTGTTTTATCAGAGGAACTTCTTGTTGATAGCACAATATTCGAAGAACAGTTCTTTTACGATAAAGAGAACATCTTTAAGTTTATCAGAAAAGTTCGTGGCATAAGATATGATTTAATAGTTGCTTTTCATTTACCTTTTTTACCATACATACTGAGAGGTAAATATAAACTTTCGTTCTTCCTGAAAAGTTCTTTTTCTGAAAAGGTTTTTACTCACGAAAGCGAACGTATGCTCAATTTTATTGAACCTTTTTTTGGTAAAGAGAATAACATCAAGTTATATTTTAACTCAACAAAAAAAAATAAAGATAAAATAGAAAAACTAATGAAATCTTTTGGAATAAAAAATTCTGATGTGGTAGTAGTCGTTAACCCGGGGAAGTTGGGGACAAGAAAAAACTTTAACGAACAACTTTTTATTGAAATAATCGAAGAACTTTTTAGAATATATGACTTAAAAACAGTTATTGTTGGCACACATTTAAAAGAAAAAGATATTCAAAAAATATTATATACTTTCAAAGGT
>Ga0172382_10001809_pt1 | contig 37090 bp, 32 predicted proteins | sample Leawel138RmetaG_FD_122245 | JGI IMG/M metagenome (GOLD analysis project Ga0172382, IMG submission 122245) | Leachate microbial communities from a municipal landfill in Southern Ontario, Canada - Leachate well 138R metaG | ecosystem: Engineered > Solid waste > Landfill > Unclassified | place... | reverse complement strand
GGTACTGGGATTTTTGCGACTTCCCTCTGGCCGATGCCGACGACGAGGCCTTTTTACGGTTTCCCGTCCCGGATCCCGACTGCTTCGACTACGATCAAGCCCGGCGCCGTGCTGCGGCATACGGCGGGCAAGTAGCTCTTTTTGCCGGCGGAGCCGGAACGCCGGACCTGATCAACTCCAACGGCCGGATCATGGGCATGGAAGATGTGCTGTGCCATATCGCCACCGATTATGAGCCGGCAATCCGCTTCATGCGCCGCCGGGTCGATTTCCAGCTGCGCCACCTGGAGCGCTTGCTCGAGGCCTGCCGGGGCCTGATCGACTTTGTCTGGCTGGGCGAGGATCTGGGCACCCAGATCGCGCCCATGATCAGCCTGGAGCTGTACCGGCGCTTTTTCAAGCCGATCCACAAGCAGTTCTGCGACCTGGCGGCCCATTACCGGCTGCCGGTGATCGTGCACACATGCGGTTCGTCCAGCTGGGCGTACGAGGACTTCATCGAGATCGGCGTGCGTGCGGTCGATACGCTCCAGCCGGAGGCCGCCAACATGAGCCCGCGCTACCTCGCCGAACGTTTCGGCGGCCGGCTCGGCTTTCGGGGCTGCATCTCGACGGCGGGACCGCTGGCCTATGGGACGCCGGAGGATGTGGTGCGCGACTGCCGGGAGGTGCTGTCGGTCATGATGCCGGTTCGCGGCTACCATTTTGCGCCGACCCACGCTATCCAGGACAACACGCCGGTCGAGAACATCCTGGCCATGTACAACACGGCGCACCGGTACGGACGCACCACCTGAAGGAGGCACCCGGATGGACGCAGCCAAACCGAACAAGCAGCGGATCCTTGATGTTTTCAACGGCAAGATGCCGGATCGCGTGCCCAATTTCGAGGTTCTGATCGACAACCCGACCTTGTCAGCGATTATGGGAAGGCCGATGCCGGTGCACACGCTGGGCAACATCCCGCCGCAGGACTACCTGGACGTAGCCGGGCGCATCGGCCAGGATGTAATCGGTTTATGTTTCTATTTTTCGCCTTTTTTCTACGAAGACGCACAGGGTTGCCCCAAGCCGCTCGATTTTCCCATCCGTTCGAGGGACGACCTGAAACGGCTGCTCAAACCGGACCTGGGCTGGGTCCAGGACCGGTTTGACCTGCTTGACCAGTATGCGGCGGCTGTATCCGGCACCGATACCGGCTTGTTTGTCCTGCTCGGGTCGTTCATGACCACGGCCTACGACCAGGTGTTCGGCTTCGAGCCGTTCATGCTCAGCCTGTTCGACGACTTGCCGCTGGTCGAGGCGGTGCTGGAGATTGGCGCCGACTATTACGCCGCGATCAGCCATCTGGTCTGCCAACGCGACCTGACTTTCCTGTATGTCGGCGATGACGTGGCGTTCAAGAGCGCCACGCTGATCGATCCCGATCTGCTGCGCCGGATCTGGCTGCCGCGCCTGAAGCGGATATTCGCGCCAGCCCTGGCCAGGCAGATCCCGATCCTGTTTCACAGCGACGGCAACATCCGGGCCATCATCCCGGACCTGATCGACAGCGGCGTCCGGGCCATCAACCCGATCGAACCCTATGGGATGGATATCCGGGACATCAAGCGCACGTTCGGCAAAGACTTGGCCCTGGTTGGCAATCTCGATGTCGGCGGCAGCCTGAGCCGCGGGACCCCCGATGATGTCAGGCGCGACGCCCGGGCCCTGATCGAAGCGGTCGGCCGTGACGGCGGCCTGGTTCTGGCGTCCAGCCATTCGATCACGCCCAATGTCAAGCCGGAGAACTTCATGGCCATGGTCGAAACGGCCTGGACCTGTCGTTACACCTGAGTGATGCGCGAAATGCCGAATGATGAGGCTGCCAGCTCTCCTAGAAAATATTGGCAAACCCAAGTGCCGGGTCAATGCTCCCGAGCGTCTGCAGACCCTATTCCTATGCAGCCCTCAAGCCTTGACCGAATTCTGGCGCAGCAACCGATCGGAACTACAGGGACATTGTCATCCCGGACATCACCATAATTATTGCGGCCTGATGGCAGATGAGGAAAATTGCGAATTTGTGATCCAGATCAATTTATTCCCTCGCGTGCGATGATACGATAGGCTTAGGAACCAACAGGAAAGGCGAGGGATCGATATGGAAAAACCGTTAACTTATAAGCAGGCAAAGAGAAAATATCTGAAGACGCTCGAGCAGTACGTGCCGATCGTGGCGCGCGTTCACGGCGACAACCATCCGGAATTTCATGACGTGCATGACCTCTTTGACACGGTCAGCCAGAAGATCAAGGCGGCCGGCCCGGACAAGCCTGAGTTGGAGGATGAATTCACAAGGCTGCGCGCGATCACCGGCAACTACACCGTTCCCGCGGATGTCTGCGAAAGCTACGCAGCTGTCTACACCATGCTGGCCGAGCTGGATCGGGCCTACCACGCGTGAGTTCGGGTCCGGACTGAAAGGGTGCGTCACATGCAGGCATGGATTTTAGGCAAGAAAAACCAGATCGCCCTGATCGGCGCGATCCTGATCGTGATCGGCTTTGTCGGCGAGCTGGCTTTAAAACGCGAGATCGTCGCTATCATCGCTTTTGCGGCCGCTTCCATTCTGGGGGTTGCGCCGATCGCCATCCAGGCCTACCAGGCGCTCAGGGTCAAGGTGGTCAGCATCGATGTCCTGGTCACATTGGCAGTGATCGGCGCGTTTTTGATCTGGAACCTGGAGGAGTCGGCGATCGTCACGTTTTTGTTTTTATTCGGCGCCTACCTGGAACAGCGCACGCTGAACAAGACCCGCTCCGCGATCAAGGAACTGACCGAAATGGCGCCGGAAAGCGCCTTGAAGCAGTTGGATGACGGCTCCTATGCCGAGGTGGCCGTAGACGAGGTTGATGTCGGCGATGTTCTGCTGGTTAAAACGGGCGCCAAAGTACCTGTCGACGGCACCGTGCTGACGGGTGAAGGCACCATCAACGAGGCGAGCATCACCGGCGAATCCCTGCCTGTTGAGAAGAAGGCACATGCCGGCGTCTACGCCGGAACGATCCTTGAGAACGGCACGCTCCAGATTGTGGCCGACCGCATCGGCGAAGATACGACGTTCGGCCGGATCATCGAGCTGGTCGAAGAGGCGCAAGACTCAAAGTCGGAGGCTGAACGGTTTATCGACAAGTTCTCCAGGTACTACACGCCGGCCGTGTTCCTGCTGGCCGTGGCCGTCTGGCTGATCTCGCGTGACGTGGAACTGGCCATCACGATCCTGGTCCTGGGCTGTCCCGGCGCGCTGGTGATCGGGGTGCCGGTCTCCAATGTAGCGGGCATCGGCAACGGCGCGAAACACGGCGTCCTGCTGAAGGGCAGCGAGGTGATCGGCGATTTCAGCCGTGTCGACACGATCGTTTTCGACAAAACCGGAACTTTGACCCAAGGCAATCCCAAAGTGGCCGACCAGGCCTTCTACACCGATGGCGCACAAGATGACGTGCTTGCCCTGGTGGCGAGCGTGGAGCACGAGTCAGACCACCCCCTGGCCAGGGCGGTTGCCGAACATATCGGCACGGGGTCCTTGTACCCGGTCGAACGCACCGACGTGATCAAGGGCGGCGGCGTCGTCGCCCAGGTGGCCGGCCATCGGGTCGCAGTCGGCAACGCCGCGCTCATGGAGCAGGAAAACGTGTCGCTGGCCGATACGGTTCGCACCGATATCGCCCGGTTCGAACAAGACGGGAACTCGCTGGTTCTGGCGGCGATCGACGGTGAGATCCGGCTGCTGCTGGGGATCCGCGACTTGGTCCGTCCGGGTGTCCGGGATAATCTGGTACAATTAAAGAGGCTGGGTGTCAAGAACCTGATCGTCCTCTCGGGCGATAACCAGGGGACCGTCGACCGCGTGGCCCGGGAACTGGGGCTTACCGAAGCGCACGGCCACATGCTGCCGGCGGACAAGTCGGCGTATATTGAGGACTTGACCGCGAAGGGCCATATCGTCGCCTTTGTCGGGGATGGTGTCAACGACAGCCCCTCCCTGGCCCTGGCACAGATCGGCATCGCCATGGGGAGCGGCACGGATGTGGCCATCGAGACGTCGGACGTCGTCCTGATGAATTCAGACTTCGGCCGATTGCCGCACGCGCTGGGGCTGGTCAAGGCCACCGCCCGGAACATGCGCCAGAACATTCTGATCGCCGTGGGCGTCGTCCTGTTTTTACTGGCCAGCTTGTTTTTCAGTGACTGGATGAACATGTCGATCGGCATGTTCGTCCACGAAGCCAGTATCCTGGCCGTCATCCTTAACGGGATGCGGCTGCTGCGATACCGATTGCGCGTATAAGACGCGCTGCAAAGGAGAGAACCATCATGTCTAAAGCCACCATCCAACTGTCCGCGCTGACATGTCCGTCGTGTGTTCTGAAAATCGACAACGCGGTCAAGGCCATCCCCGGTGTCGCCAGGGACAGCGTCAAGGTGCTGTTCAACGCGAGCAAGGTCAAATTCGATTTCGACGAAGCTGTCGTGTCCATCGCGGCGGTTGAAAAAGCGATCACGGCGCTGGGCTACGAGGTGCTAAAATCCCAAGTCAAGGCGTGATCTGGAGAACCGCAGGAGGCTCAGATGGACAGGAAAAGCCATCATTCAGGTCAGGTAATCTATTTTTCGCATGGCGGCGGACCGCTTCCCATCCTGGGAGACCCGTCGCACGAGAGGATGGTTGCCTTCATGCGCGACCTGCCGGGGTTCATCCGGCGGCCGGAGACCGTGGTCGTGTTCAGCGCCCATTGGGAGGAAGACATCGTGACCATCCAAAGCGGCGGGCGGCCGGGGATCCTGTACGATTACGATGGTTTCCCCGAGGCTGCCTACCGGATCGAGTATCCCTGCCGGGGCGACAAGGCGCTGGCCGGCCGCATCGCCGGATTGCTTGCGTCCCAAGGCATCCCTTGCCGTCTGGATGACCGCCGGCCCTATGACCACGGCTCGTACATCCCGTTGAAGCTGATTTATCCGGATGCCGGCATCCCGGTGCTGCAGGTGTCGCTCTTGAGCAGCCTCGATCCGTCCCGGCACCTGGACCTTGGCAGGGCCTTAAGGCCGTTGCTGGATGAGAACGTGCTGGTTATCGGCTCCGGATTTTCCTTCCACAACATGCGCCGCTTTGACTTTTCGGGCCGGACGACGGCCGATCCGGTCAACGATGCCTTTCAAGACCAGCTGATCGAGGTCTGCTGCCGGGAAGAAGATGAAGCGAACCGGCTCGCCCGGCTTCGTGACTGGGCGTCCTGGCCCGGGGCGCGCACCTGCCACCCGCGCGAGGAGCACTTGCTGCCCCTGCTGGTCTGCGCGGGGCTGGCCGCTGGTCCAGGCCGCACGGTCTTTGACGACACCATCCTCGGCAAGCGGGCGGTTGCCTTCCTGTGGTCCCAGGCGGTGTAACATTTCAATGATAGGGGGGAGAGACATGGCGCTGGCGCCTTGCGGCCTTGACTGCAGCCTGTGCGCGTTGTACCAGGCGGCTAACGATTTGGAAAAGGCGGCGCTGCTGGTTCCGTGGTTTCGCAGACAGGGCTGGATCCAGCCCGGGGATGGTGCCACGGAAATCATGGCTAAAGGACCATTCTGCATGGGTTGCCTCGGCGACCGCCGCGTTCAGTGGAGCGGGGACTGTGCGATCCGGTCCTGCTGCACGGACGAACGGCATCTCCCGCACTGCGGCGTATGCGCAGATTTCCCGTGCGCGCGCCTCGAACAATGGGCGCGGGGCGCGGACCATCACGCGCAGGCTCTTGCCAAGCTGAGGGCGATCGGGAACCGCCTGGACTAGATCATCGCGGCAGACGCGCTCTTTGTCTGGTCAAACCTGAGCCGAATCCCTATACTGATTGTGTCGGGATAAACAGGATGTTATTTTTCAGGCCAGATATGGGAACGTGACTGGGGACAGGCGATGGATCAGCTCAACGAACAGCAGCGGCAGGCTGTTACGACAACCGAAGGATTCGTTCGCGTTATCGCGGGCGCCGGCTCCGGCAAGACACGGGCGCTGGCGCACCGGTTTGCCTTTCTGGTCAACGAGATCGGGATCCTGCCCGAGAACATCCTTTGCGTGACGTTCACCAACAAGGCCGCCAACGAGATGAAGAAGCGGATCCGGCTGCTCACCGGCGGCAACGACACCGGATTCATCAGCACGTTCCATAGCTTTTGCGTTTCTGTCCTCCAGGAGGACAGTCATGTCGTGCAGTACCCGCGGCGGTTTCTCGTGCTCGACAACGCAGACATCGACGCGATGCTCAACATCGTCTACGAGGAACGCGGCCTGACGCTGCGCCACATGACGTTCGCCAAGGCGCGCGACATGATCGAGGTGCGCAAAATCACCCGCGAGCCGGACTACCACAAGCTGATGATCGCGATGTCGCTGGATGATTTGCACCGCAAATACCTGGAGGCGACGGAAACCGGTGACATCATCTTCTACGGCTACCTGTACCAGGAAAAGAAATGTTTCGGCCTGGACTACAATGACCTGATCAAGTATGTGCTGCATATCTTTGAGCTGCACGATGAGATCCGCTTGAAATGGCAGATGCGGCTGGCCTACATCATGGTCGACGAGTACCAGGATATCGACGACCTGCAGTTTCGTCTGATGACGGTCCTTTGCGATTACCACCGCAACCTGTTTGTCGTCGGCGACCCGGACCAGACGATCTACACCTGGCGCGGCGCCAACGTGCGCTATATCCTGGATTTCGACAAGGAATTCCCGCAAACTCAAACCATCCCGATGATGACCAACTACCGCTCGACGCCGCAGATCATCGCGGTCGCCAACGACCTGATCGCCAAAAACAGGAACCGGATCAAGAAGGACCTGCTGCCGGTTCTGCCGGATGGTCCGCCGGTCATTTATCACCACGCGCGGACAGCGGAAGAAGAGGCACAGTGGATTCATGCTGAAATCAGGAAGCTGTCGGAGCAGGGGGTGCCGCTCAGCGACATCGTGATCCTCTATCGCGCGCACTACCTGACCCGATCGCTGGAGACTGTCCTGATCAAGGAGGAACTGCCCTATACGCTCTACAGCGGGGTGCAGTTTTTCGGGCGCATGGAGATCAAGGACGCGCTGTCCTATCTGCGCCTGATCGCCTACCGGGACGACCTGTCGTTTATCCGGGTCGCCAATGTCCCCAAGCGCAACATCGGCGAGCGGCGCATGCGCTTCTTGCAGGATTATGCGGCAAAAAACCGCTGCACGCTCTACCAGGCGCTTGAGCAGACCATCGAGGACGGTATCTTCAAGAACACCAAAGCCAGGCGGTTCATCGCGCTGATCGAGCGCTTTACGGCCGATTACCCGGGAAAGACCGTCTCGGAACTGCTGAGCGCCGTTTTGGACCAAAGCGGCTACGAAGAGATGCTGCGCACCGAAGGCAGCCAGGAACGGCTGGACAACCTGGCCGAACTCAAACAGTCGATCTACGAATATGAGAACTCGTGCGGGGAAGAAAGCTCGCTGGAAGACTACCTCAGCCATGTGGCGATGCTGACCAACACGGATGCCATCGCGGGCAAAAACGCCGTCAAGCTGATGACGGTCCATACCGCCAAGGGGCTGGAGTTTCCCTATGTCTTTATCTGCGGATTGGACGAAGGCATCTTCCCGTCCCGGAAGACAACGACCCCGGAGGCGATGGAGGAAGAGCGGCGATTGATGTTCGTGGCGCTGACCCGCGCGGAGAAAGGTTTGTTCCTGAGCGACGCCGAGGGGCGCAACCTGGACGGTTCCTACCGCTTTCCATCCCGTTTTGTTTTCGATATCGACAAACGCCTACTGGCCTATACCGCTGAGCTGGATCCGAGTCTGGTCAGCGAAACCCGCTGGCTGGTCACCAGCAGCCAAAAATCCATGGAGGCGGCCGCTTCAGATTTACCTTTCAAGACCGGTGACCGGATCGTCCACAGCGTCTTCGGCGCCGGAACCGTCATCGAACTGAACCGGGAGCAAAATGCGTACCTGATCCAGTTTGACGCCCTGGAAACCGCGCGTCGGATCGGCACGAACGCCAAGCTGACAGCTGCGGTCCACGAGATGCCAGACGCTTGATTGGCGCTGCTTAATCCGTCACCCTTTGCGGCCGGCTGTGCTCGCAGGGAACACCGGCCTGGCACAACCCGCAGCCGGCGGTCTGGCCAGGTCCGGGCTTTAAGACCTGGTTGATCGACTGGCAATAGGCGGCGCAGCGCGCCTTGTCGTGCCCGGCAGCGGATATCGCCTGGGCCGGACAGCGTGTGATGCACTGCCCGCAGCTGCCGTCGCGATCGTGCAGGCACCATTGCCGGCGGGAGGTGTATTCGCGTGCGCTTGGCGTCAGATCGGCCTCGAGCACGAACGAGAGGAAGCGGACAGCCTTGCCTTTTTCGGTGATCAGGCCATCACAAAGGCCAAATGTCCCCAAGCCAGCCGCATATGCGGTATGCCGCTGCGACCAGTTGCTGGCATAGCCATAGGCATCGGATGTCTGCCAGCTCCATGCCGGCAACCGCTCAGGGTCGACCGAACGGATGCCTCGATCGGCAAGCCAGCGGGTGATCTTTGAGGACATCTCTGCGGCAAATTCCGGCCAGAACTGCCGGCTGTACCGCCAACGGACGGACGGGAAACACGTGCTGACGCGCTGCGCCTGCAGGGTTTCCTCTGTATGCGGAAACGCCAGGCTCATCACCGTCAGCGGTTTGGTGACATGCCCGGGATACTTCAGGGCAAAGGCCTCTTGAGGCAGGAAATAGAACGCGCCGATGCTCTGCTTAAAAAATAGAAACAGATCATCATCGCCCCGGGCCAAACCGATCAGGGGCGATCCCCAGAGCGGTTCCTGTTCGATGCCGGAGCTGGCCATCCGGTTTATCGCCATCTCCTGGAGCGCCTGGCCTATAGAGCTTTTCAGGTCAGATAGCAGCACGGTCTCGTGTCCTGATCTTGTATCTTGCATGGCGCCTCCTTCTTGCAGTCCGGCAGGAAACGCAGGATCGCGTTTCAGCTTGTTATTATTCTATCACACCGATACCGCGGATTTTGGATCCGGCGGCTTGCAACCGAATGATCCAGCAAAGGGAAAGTGACAATGCTAGGGCCGAGCCGTGCTATAATCGAGTGGAAACCAATCTTAAATAACCAGACGAACAGGAGAAGACGACTATGGAACCATTGCGCATCGGCATCATCGGAACGGGCGGCATTGCCCACGCCCATGCCCGGGCCTACCTGGCCATCCCGGAGGTCACCATCGTCGGCGGCGCTGATATCGTCCCCGGCAAGGCCCGTGCCTTCCTGGACGAATTCGGCCTGACCGAGGCCCGGGATTTCGTATCGCACGAGGATTTGCTCAAGATGGATCTTGACGCGGTCAGCGTTTGCACCTACAACGCCACGCATGCCTTGTGCGCGATCGACGCCCTGGCATCCGGCCGCCATGTCCTGTGCGAGAAGCCCATGTCCATCACGCTGGCGGAGGCGGTTGCCATGACCCGGGCCGAGAAGGCGAGCGGCAAGATCTTGTCGATCGGCTTCCAGCCCCGCTACGATGTCAACACGCAAAAGGTCAAGAGCATCATCGCTGAGGGCGCCCTGGGCAAGGTCTATTACATCCAGACGGGGGGCGGACGCCGCCGCGGCATTCCCGGCCGCACGTTTATCAACAAGGAGACGGCCGGTGTGGGCGCCCTGGCGGACATCGGCTGCTACGCGCTGGATTTTGCCCTCAACTCGATCGGCTATCCCAAGCCGCTGACCGTCTCGGCCTATGCCAGCAACTACTTCGGCACCAATCCGAAATACTATGCCGATGCCGCCCGGTTCCAGGTCGATGATTTCTCGGCCGCGTTCATCCGGCTTGAAGGGGACATCGTGCTGGATTTCCGCATGTCCTGGGCCATGCACATGGACACGACCGGCGATTTCGTTTTCCTGGGTACAGACGCCGGCCTCAAGGTGCGCCAGCCGCACATGAAATGGTGGGGCGGTGCCTGGGACGGCCCGATCGGCCAGATCTCCTTTATGCACGACCAGTTCGGTATCCCGACCGAAACGCCTGTTCCTCTGGCGGAGAACACGGGGCCGAGCTTGTTTGAGAAAAAGGTGCGCGCCTTCGTCGACGCGGTGATCAATGGCAAGGAAGCGCCCATTCCGACCAGCCAGATCCTCTACAACCAGGCCATCCTCGACGGCATTATCCGGTCGTCGGCCGAAAAACGCGAAGTCGCGATCGAGATAGAGCCGATCTAGGTCATGGCGATCATCCGGCATTACGAAGACTTCGTAACTGCTTTGCAGGCTGCCGGCTTTTCCATGGCCGGCGGCCATGCGGCGGGTATCTATAGCGTCGTCGGGTTCTCGTGGAACGAAGCGCCTTGCTGTGAGACGGCGGTCCGCTGGCACACCGGCGACCCGGATACCGATCCCTGGGTCTGGCGCATGCGCCTGCTGGCGGAAAAACGCGGCGTCGCCTATGGCAAGTTCTTTTTCGGAAAAGGCGGCTACATCACCCGGGACTGGTATCCCTGCTTCCTGGCGGCCCGGCGGGGCGGGATGGACTTTGCCGCGGCCTACCAGGCGGGGCGCTTCAGCCAGACGAGCCGCCAGGTTTACCGCCTGATCCAGGAGCACGGCCAGGTTCCCCTGCACGAGATCCGGCGCCTGACCGGCCTGGCGGGACCGGTCATCGAGCGGGCTCTGATCGATCTGCAGATGGGCTTGTTTGTCACGATTTGCGGTGAGCAGCAAAACATCGCGCCGTCCGGCGCGGCCAGGGGCTGGCCGTCCACCGTCCTGTGCACGACCGAGGCGTTCTGGGACGAGGCGGTCTTTGCCGAAGCGGCGGCCATGACACGGGAGCAGGCGGCTGGGCAAATCACCGAACAGGTGCGAGCGCTTAATCCGGCCGCGCCCGCCGCGCGCATAACCCGTTTCATCCATGGGTGACACGGGGATAAAAGGCAGCAAGATGAGCAAACGAACAGACGGAGGATCGAGATGGACATTGCCATGAAAGCCGTTCCGGGGTATGTGAACACCAAACCGGGCATCCAGGTGGGGACCAAGATGGAGGGGCCGATCGTGCGCCAGGCTAAGGGCCGGATCGAGCTGGATTTGCAGGGGGTTTCGTTCCTGCAGCAGCTGGGCGTAACCTGGGTTATGATTTCGGATCAGCAGGTTCCGGAGCATACGGCCGCCTGCTACCGGGAGATCCGGGACGCGCTGGCCGAGCATGGGCTCAAGATCTACCGGCTGGCGAACAACCAGCTGCACAACATGCCGGCTGTCACGCTGGGCCTGGAGAACCGGGACGAGATGATCGAGCGCTATTTGCAGTACATCGAAGATCTTGGCGCAGCCGGGATTTGCTACGCGACCTACGCGCACATGGGCAACGGGATCTGGCGCGGCTGCCAGCGCCGGCCGGTCCGAGGCGGCGCCACGGCCGGGGGCCTTGATCTGCAAGCGCCCAACAACGCCAGGATCTTTGGTTCGTTTGACTGGCCGCTCAGCCACGGCAAGGTCTATAGCGAAGAGGAGCTGTGGGAGAACTACGCCTATTTCATCCGTCAAGTCGTTCCGGTCGCCGAGCAGGCGGGCGTGTTTATCGGCATCCATCCGGATGATCCGCCTGTTTACACGATGGCCGGCGTGCCGCGCTGCATATTCGGGACGTTTGAGGGCTACAAGCGGGCCTTGGAGATTGCCGACAGCCCCAACATTGGGGGTTGCCTGTGCGTTGGCTGCTGGCTTGAGGGCGGCGAGGCCATGGGGTGCTCGCCGGAAGAATTTATCCGTTACCTTGGCGATCGCAACAAGCTGTTCAAGGTGCACGTGCGCAACGTCACAGCCCCTTTGTCCGCTCCGGGCGGCTTCAATGAGACCTTCCCCGACGCCGGGTATTACAACCTGGTCAATGTGCTGGCCGCATTGGACGAGATCGGCTTCGACGGGGCGATCATGAACGACCATCTGATCGACATGGTCGGCGGTCATTATACCTGTGAAGCTTACTTCACCGCCTATCTCAAGGGCGCGGTCGACGCGGTGCAAAACCACAGGCGGCAGCTTAAGGGTTGACGGATCCCGTCAATGATGTTGACCGGATATCGTAGCGCGGCATCATGACAGGGGGCAGAAATATGTTGCATACCATACGCATTGCCGGACACAGGGGCAGCATGGCCGACTTTCCGGAGAACACGCTGGCGTCGTTTCAGGCGGCCATCGATTGCGGCGCGGATATGATCGAAACGGATATCCATATGACCAGCGACAGGCAGCTCGTGCTGATCCATGATCACCGGGTTGACCGGACAACCGATGGTACCGGTCTGGTCCGGGACATGACGCTCGGCGAGATCAAAAAATTAGATGCGGGCAGCCACCTGGACAACCGCTTCGCCGGTGCCGCCGTCCCCACGCTTGAAGAATGGCTTGACCTGGTCAAAGACAACCGGACACTGCAATTCAATTTCGAACTCAAGGATTACCCGCAGGATTGCGGCCTCGCGTTCTGTCATGAGAGCGTGGACCGGACGATAGCCCTGATCCGGTCCTTTGGCCTGGAAGACCGCTGTGTCATCAACAGCTTCAGCGCCCATGTCCTGGAATATGTCGACCGGAAATACGATCACGCCTTCAAGCTGCACGGATTCTACCCGTACCGCCTTATGAGCGGGCAGGAAAGGGATCCGTCCGAATACCTGTATTGCGCCTGCATTTTTGACGAGACGCCCTGCCCGCGCAAAACATGGTTCGATGCGCTCTTGTCGCGGAGGATCGAGCCCTGGCTGGGCAGCGCCGTGCAGGCTAAGGCGGACTTCGCGCAGGCGATCCAGTATGGCTGCCGTTTGTTCACGACGAATGAACCGGCCCGGGCGATCCGGATCCTGCAGGAGTTGGGCGTGCGATAAATGCGGAACATGAAACGGGCAGGTCCCTGGCCAGACCATGGCCGGAGACCTGCCCGTTTGAGCAGGTTCAGCAGTTTGTTGTCTTAGCTGATGCCGAAATGCTTTTCTGTTTCGACAATGGCTTCCTCGATGATGTCAAAGCCTTTGAGCAGCATGTCATCCTCCATGATGATCGGCGGCGAAAGGCGGAGGATGTGTCCTGCCGGCACCCAGGCCAGGCCGCGCGCGAACGCTTTCTGGTAGACCATGCGGCCGGCTTCTTCGAACGGCTCTTTGGTAGCGCGGTCTTTGACCAGCTCCAGGGCCAGCAGGCACCCTTTGCCGCGGGCGTCGCCCAGGATCTTATGCCGCTTCATCATCTCGCTCATGCGTTTGAGGGCCAGATCGCCCAGGTGCGCGGAGCGCTCGCAGAGCTGTTCCTCCTCGATGACTTCGATCGAGGCCAGGGCCGCCGCGCAAGCCATCGGGTTGCCGCCGTAGCTGGAGGACGCCGAGATCTTCTCGATGCTCTCCTTATACTTGTCGCTGACACACATGGCCGTTACGGGGAAGCCGTTGCCAAAGCCCTTGCCCAGCGTCGTGATGTCCGGGATCGTATCCCAGTGCTCCATGGCGAACATCTTGCCGGTCCGGCCCATGCAGGTCAGCACTTCGTCGGCGATCAGGAGGCAGCCCAGCTTGTCGCAGAGCTTACGCAGCCTTTGCATGAAGCCATCCGGTGGAATGACGGAGCCGCCCCAGCCCTGGATCGGTTCGAGGACGATTCCGGCCAATTGGCCGGACGTCTCGTTGGTGATCATGCTTTCCAGAAAATCGGCGCAGTAGCAGTTGCAGGTCTCCTGCTGCATCTTGAAGGGGCAGCGGTAGCAGTTGGGCCGCGGCGCCAGGAAAAAGCCGGGGGCGCGGATCCCCTGGGTCTTGTCGACGATGGCCAGGCTGACCGAGCCCATGGTCTTGCCATGGAAATCGCGCCAGAAGGAGATAAACTCCATTTTTCCGGTGGCGGCCCGGGCGCAGCGCAAGGCCGCTTCGACGGCAGTCGTGCCGGAGTCGTAGAACTGAACGCCGTTCAGATCGCCCTTGGTGATGCTGACCAGCTTTTCCAATAGCTCCATCTTGATCGGGGTTGTGAAATCGTGGCAATTCATCAGCTGGTTGGCATAGCGGGCGACCGCTTCGCTGATCTTGGGGTGGCAATGACCCAGGCCGGTGACATAGATGCCGGATGAAAAATCGATGTAGCGGTTGCCGTCGACATCGGTCAGGACGCAGCCTTTGCCGGATTCGAACACGACCGGAAACAGCTTGACCTGGCTGGAATAGCCTTTCATATAGCGTGAAGCCCGTCCATGGTATTCACGCGACTTGGGTCCGGGCAGTTCAGTCCGGACATCGGGTAGTGTGCTGAGATCAACTTTGGCCCAGTCTTTGTAATCCATCGGATCCTCCTTAAGTGTTTTGTCTTTACTTGACTTCGATTGCGGCATGAGAGGCGTGAGATTCAAGGGACGCGGTTTGCAAAGCGTGTGACAGAACGGTTTCCTCGGGCGTAAAGCAGCCGAATGTGACGGGCTGTCCATCCAGCTCAAGCATGAAGGCCCCCCACATCTGCAGGATGGCATCGGTGAAGCCAAATTCGAAAATCGGGCCGGTGATCACCGGGATCATCGGCTTGTAGCCGATATCCAGGCTGGCCCAGGCTTGTTCCTTGCCCCAGTCCACGGTATAGCTGAACTGGTTGGGATGAGCGCTGCTGAAGCGGGCCGACGCCTTCATGCCGTAGATTTCGAAGTACCAGGTATTCGTCTGCCCGGGCGCCATGCGCTTGGTCTCCAGGTACATCGTGAACGGGTGGCCGTCGCGGCCTTGTGTTTCGCAGATCATCGTCCCGTTGTCCCAGGTGTCGCAGGCCGCCAGGCCGCCTTTGCCGTCCGGACGCTGGGTGATGAATTTGTCCAGGCGGGCATAGACGGAACGGGGGATGAAGCCCATGCGGAAGGGGACGTGCTCGGCATGGATGCCCAGATCGCCCAGGCAGCCGTAGGCGCCGTTGACAGCGGCCTGGCGTTTCCAGTTGATTGTCTTGTTGACATCCATGTCGCTGCTGTGGCAGAATCCGGCCTTGATCTCCAGGATCCGGCCGAACCGTTCCTCCTGGATCCAGCGGATCAGCAGCTGCATTGCCGGAAAGAAGGGGAACTCGCTGGAACAGCGGGCAAACACCTGCGGGTTTTCGGCCAGCGCCTGCATGATCGCCGCATTTTGCGCCTGATCCATGCCGAAGGGTTTCTCGCCCATAATATGCTTGCCGGCCCTGATCGCCGCGACGAAGATTTCCTCATGCAGGATATGCGGCACGGCGATGTAGACCACGTCGATGGCTGGATCGGCCAGCAGATCCCGGTAATCGGCATAGACCTGCCGGATGGTCGGCACATGCTGGACAAACCAGGTTGTGTTGGCCGGATTGACATCGCAGACCGCGATGATTTCCGGCTTGGGGACATCGGTCGTGAAATGGCACCAGCGGGCGGCCGCACTGGCAAATTCCCGGCCCATCAGGCCGCATCCGATAATACCGAAGGCATAGGTTTTCACATTGGCACGCTCCTGTTCTGCGCATCCTGATTTGAATGCCATGTTAGTCAATCCTGCGTACAGGGGTCTTTGCGGTGCTTCGTCCGGAACGTCCGGTCCGGGTAAAGAGACCAGGTTGGGTGACGTGATTCTGCTGCCCGGACTTCATTGATCAAGACCTAAAACATTCAATTGCGTATTCTCTGCAATGCTAGAGGCCATGCTCTGCATGCAGATGCTGTTCACGATACGTTTTGCTCAGATCACCGACCGCAGCAGAGGGCATTATGACGCGTTTTACCGATTTGGCAGAGCGAAAGACATGAATCTTATCACCGCGGATCCTGTCATTTTTGCATCTGGTTACCGGTATCGGTTATGTCCGGTTCTGCCTTTCTTCGGCTTCTGGCGTGCATCACCTTCTTGCGTTCACTGGATCAAATGACACATAAGCCCTGATGTACCCAACATGGACGGCCGATTCGAAAAAACATGCTGCCGCCAGGCCAGGCACGCCTTTATCTTACCGTTCGCCTTTCAGCAAAGTCAATCGGAAACCAGGATAACCGTTATGCCGCTTTCGAAATCGAAAATGCAAGAAATAATTGAAGACTTGCAATAACAAGGTGATCGGCGATTGGATGACACCGGATGGCGTCAAGACCGGCAGCATGGATAACGGAGACATCCGGTAATATTTTCTGCATGATCCAAAGCTGCGTCGGTCAGGGAGATATCGTCTTCCCGGGAACGGATATCCGGCGAAATGATGAAAACAGAAAAAACAAGCCCGGGTTCCGGCAAACGCGTGGTCGGAACCCGGCTTCTTATCGTTAACCGGCCATGACTATGGACAGAATCTCCAAGAACTGAACGCCGGTTAATCCTGTCGCTTGAATTTGGTAGCCTATGTTATGAACGACAAACCGGGCAATATACTGTTCGATCGCACCGGCATCCGTCTCGACTTGCTCGACACCGAGCAGCAACGCGACGCCGTTCCAGGTCGACTCTTGCTCAGTACCAAATTGGCAGTCGGTCAAGGGAAGGTCGCCCTGGTCGTTCAGATCGAAAACCACGCGTGGTCCGGCAGGGTCGCCGCGGCCGTAAGTGATGCCGTTCATGAGGAACACGGTCCCGCTGCGAAACATCAGGGTGGAGATGGTGTCAAATTCCGGCTTCAGATCAAACGGCAGATCCGGGATCGGGTCGCGCCCGAAAATAGCGGGCAGATCAGACAGGGCAAGCTCGACGCTTTCGGCATCTGGCGGCATGCCGATCCGTCCGCCTGTGCGGGTGATGGCATGAATCGTCAGCTTGCCCTTGGCCAGTGTGATGGTTTGTCCGGCTGACAGGTCGACAGCGGCCGGTTCGCGCAGCAGCCTGACCAGACCAAAGGCCAGGATAAGGACCAGGACAGCGGCGCTTGCCGCAATGAGCCACCTGTATTGTCGTTTCATGGTCGATCCGCTCCTTTTTAGCTGAACAGAGACCGGATGTACCCGGGGTTCAGCCTGTTCGATGCTCCGGCGCAGCTTGATCCAGTTATCTGGTGCTTGCTGCCGCGCCAGTGTGTCCAGTTTTTTCAGCAGAGAATGATTGGGTATAGGCATATCAGACCTCCATTTTCCTGATCAGCTTAGAGAGAAGTCGCAGTGCCCTGCGATATCGCCAATGCACGGTGCTGAGCGGCAGTTCCGCCAGCTGGCTGACCGATTTGAGCGGTAAGCCGGCCACGGCCTTGAGCAGGACAATTTGCCGGTCTTTTGGCTCCAGCATGCCCAGTACAGTCTGGAGATCGATCCGATCGGCAATCCGATCCTCATCGCTTGCGCCCATGAGCGATTCGTTGTCCGGCAGCTCCTCGAAGCTGACCAATCGGGTTGACCGGCGATACCGGTCAATGGCCATGTTGTGGGTCATGCGCATGATCCAGGCAGCGGGATTGGATCCAGTCCTGTATGTTGAGGCCTTGGACCAGATCTGCAAAAAGACATCGTGGGTATTATCCTCGGCTTGCGAACGATCGCGCAGCAGATGCAGGGAATACGTAAAAACGGCATGGCGATAATCCCGGTACAATCCTTCGAGCGCCTCGAGGTCACCGTTTGAGATCTTGAGCACCAGGTTCTCCAGCACATGCGTATCCATCTGCGCCTCCTATAACCATCTAACGTTTGAACGGGTGTGTTTTTCCAAAGTCCTGCGCCGAGACACCGGATATGTTTTCAAATAGAGGATGACTCGAAAAGCAGCATGCCAGTACTGGGTTGACTGCTTCCGAAAGTAAAGGATGCAACACGTGTTATGATAGCCATTTTAGCATGTTGCATGGTATGTTACCCCAGGTGTCGTGCCCCCGTCTATGTTGGGTGTGCGACATATAAGTAGGTAGCTGCATGGCTAGCAGGCCCTGCTATCCCAGTAATCATCAAATCGGTCCGATAGTTCGTAACAGCGAAGAGCAATGATGGCATTAGCACCTCTGAGCGACCAAAACATACCGGATTGCTTAAGCCTTTTGCCAATGACCGATTTGCAGCCAGCTTCGATCACACCGCTGCCGATAAACAAGCCCTTTTGTTTGAACAGGTCGTACTGCATGCGTTTGATATTTTCCAGGAAGTAGTTGATTTCGGTTTCGATGTGTTTGCCGCGATCTGTATTGCGATAGGAAGGTAACGCTTGAACAGCCTGGCTGATGAGCTGTTGAATCTGACCGTTCTGCAGGAGTTCACGCCAGATCGGCCATTTGGATTTGAGCTCATCTTCAGATGAGCTCAGATAAGTCAGCAGTTTGTGCAGATGCTCGCTTGCATGATAAATATCTACAATCTGGATGGCACCAAAGAACTTCTGATCAGCAATCGCCCAGATCCAGCGAGCACCATCGCCCAGAACAACGACCTGCCGGCTTTGCCACAGGCCGCGACGAATCGCTTCAGCGCTCAATCTGTCGGCGAATTGTGCGGATGTTTCGATGGCGCCAACATAAGTGGTGCTGTCCGGTTGGCGTATGGGCCGACCTTTTTTGTCGGTTGTCAGCTGGGTAAAGACACAGCCTAACTTGGCTTCTCTTGTCTTGGCAGAACCATCTTCCTGCTTGCCTTTTCTGCCTGCCAGTTCCCGGTACGTCATGGGCACGCCTGTCCCATCGCATTCGACATACATGATCGGGATTTGTGCAGCACAGTCTGGCGGTGGCTGTTGTTCCAGATAGCTGTGCCGGTTGGTTGCCTCTTGCTCCAGAATGTCAGTGCCGATGCGCTCGCTGACTCGTTCGATATCTTTGGCATCGACCTGAATGCCACTATAAGCCCTGAGATCCAGCCTGCCGGATTCGAAAGAGTCATGGCTGCCCAATCTCGCCATGAGCCGGCGCAACCCCGGAGAAAACGATGTGCCGGAGATATCCAGCAATTCGTCTTTCGGTAACCGGTGTCCATTACAGCCTGGCTGCTGACAAGAATAATAGGCACGGGAAACCGTACCTTCACCCAACAGGCTGGTCAGTTGTTTGACGCGTATTCCGTCACCAGTCATTTTCTGCTGACAGACCGGACACAAGACCTCCCCGTCAGCGTCCGGCAGCTGCTTCAGCAGTGAAGAAAGCATGCGTGCCCCATCGCGAAGCGCCGCATCCCGCATCCCTTCCTCCAGATCTTCCAGGCCAATGGTTTGACCCTGCGCAAAGTGCTTTCTGACCACCAGGCAAAACTTTTCAATCTCAGACGTGAATTCCTCATGGCAAATCAGTTTTTTTTACCGCATCACTGCCGTCATTTGTGCGCTCATGCATGGCCAGTGCCTCGGTTACATCGACATACTCCTTACTGAGCTTCTGGAATTCCTTATAGGCCTCCACATCCTGCTGAACCTGGTCCAGTTCATTTTTGTGCAACCGAATGCTCTTCGTTTTACCGCTTTCATTTTTGGAGAGAACAAAATAGGGTCCTCGTCTCATGGGTTCCTTGCCTTTTTGCTTGACAGAAAGATACTGCTCATTAATCGTGCCGCGCCGCATGTGGCGAATCTTTCCGATCTTTTCAAGAATGGCCAGACGCTCCTGTTCAAGTTTCAATAAAAGCGACACACAATCCACCCTCCTGCTGTTGTAGAGATATATCTACAATAGCAGGCTGGCATTACTTTGTCAAGAGCTGCTTCAATTTCTATGTCGCGCACCCGTCTATGTTTCATCGCTTGTATTCATTTCTGAAAAGCAGTATAATTACTGCATTATGGAAATGAATAGAATCAACTTGAATCAGTTCAGGAAAACGTTCCTGCCCATGGGTTGTTTTTCAGGCGAGCAGGTACGACTGTGGAAACCGGATTTCAACCGGGACAATTTCGTACGCTGGATCGCGTCCGGTGATATCTTGCGTTTACGACGGAATTTGTATACGTTCCCCGAGTTTTTGCAGATCCCGGACAGTGCCTTGTATTTTGCTAATCAGATCTACCAGCCTTCCTATGTCAGTCTGCACACGGCTTTACATATCCATGGGGTCATACCGGAGGAAGTTGTTCAATTCACATCGGTATCAACGCTTAAGACAGCCTCCTTTTCTAACACATTCGGATCGTATACCTACCATCATATCGCTCGCAATTATATGTTTGGGTATGAGCTGAAAAAAACAGAGGGGCAGATGCCTTTCGTCATTAAAATAGCATCTCCGGAGAAGGCGATCATTGACCTGTTGCATCTTTATCCCGAGTGCAGCACAGCAGAGGACCTGCTGAACCTGAGATTGGATGAAGACTACATGGAAAGTGAATTTGATCTGAAAAAAATACGCGATTACGTCAATCGGATCCAATCTCCGGCATTGACGAAGCGCGTCAATCTGTTATGGGAGGTGTATAATCTGCATGTTTGATTCTATTGACAACATCAGGAGCTTTTTTCCGCCGGTGATCGCACAAAACATGGCCTTCGATCCCATGATCCTTAAGGAGTATATCCAATGTCAGGTCTTGGCGTATCTGTCCCGCCAGCCGGAGGCGGTACAAATGACTTTCATTGGTGGCACCTGCCTGAGGTTGGTTCATGGCATCAACCGCTTCTCTGAGGATCTGGATTTCGACTGTAAGAATCTGAATCAAGCACAGTTCCTTCACATGACAGATCATCTGCTGACCTATCTGGAAAAATACGGTTACAGGGTTGAAGCGAAAGATAGGAAAAGCGATAAGCTAACGGCCTTCCGGCGCAGCATCACATTCCCGGAGCTGCTCTATTCGCTAGGTGTGTCAGGATACCGGGAACAGCGCTTCCTCTTGAAAGTGGAAACGCAGGATCAGGGGATCGAGTATACATCTGAAACAGTATTTCTGAATCGCTGCGGTTTTCTATTCCCCTTAAGGGTTGCACCCATTGCCGTTCTTTGCGCCATGAAAGTTCTGGCTGCATTAAACCGCGGCAAGGGCAGGGACTTTTTTGATCTGATGTTTCTTTTGCAGCGCACGGAACCCGATTATGAATTTCTGGAACAAAAGGTTGGCATCAGCAGCAAAGCACAGCTGATCACGGCGCTCATCGATAGAGCTGGATCAACTGATCTGTCCCGCAAACGCCGGGATTTTGAGCATCTTCTGATCGAAAAGGCCGATGCCGATAGAATTTTGTTGTTTAGAGAATGCGTACGCAGTCTATAGCACTGCATGGAAAAAGGCGAAGCATATGCGGACAATGTGTTTGCTTTTATTGCATAACGCCAGCGAGAAAAGTCTTAGGGTTGAAATGATGAGCAGCTATCTGAGATCAATGACCGAGGATGGGTTGTCAGGTTTCGTAATCGTCATGTTTCGCCGTTCCGATTCGATTGATTCGTTTGTCGATGCGTGTTTTGCCAGTTTGTATGCGTTGCATTTACATATACTGCAGTTATAATGATGAAATACCGCTCGACATACTCTGAGCAATCATAAACATGAATAGGAAAGCTGTAAATAGCCATGATTATTTTTTCCAAAACTTATCTGATCAAGCCTGATCACAATCTGGATCTGGTTTGGTCGCTACGCAAGGCAGATGAAGCATTGAATGCAAAAGCGTATTCTGTGACTGATGTTATATCGCCATTAGGTATTGATCACATCAACGATTTTTATTCTAATGGTGATTATTGGTGGCCTGATCCCTCAAAAATCGACGGGCTTCCATACATCCGCCGGGACGGATATTCAAATCCGGACAGCTTTATGTACCATCGCCAGGCGCTGAGAAAAACACGTACGGCGATCGCACACCTGGCTAGGGCTTATATCATCACGAAAAAAGAAAAATATGCGATGAAGGCAATAGAATTATTGACTGTATTCTTTGTTAATAAGAAGACTGCAATGGCGCCGCACCTGATGTATGCGCAGGCTATACCCGGCCTCTTTTCAGGACGTGGCATTGGGATCATCGATACGCTGCATTTGGTGGACATCCCATTTGCGCTTTCAGCACTCTCTGGTTCCGCGGCTTTGAATGAAAACTTGATGATGGCGTTAGTCGACTGGTTTTCGTCATATTTAAACTGGCTACTTACACATCCATATGGGATCGAAGAACAGAATCAAGGAAACAATCACAGTATCTGCTACTTTGTGCAGATCGCAGCTTTTGCATTGTTGACAAAAAACACGGTTGTACTTAATTATTGCCGTAATCACTTTAAATCGACATTGCTGAAACAGATGGATCGTGACGGATCATTTCCCAAAGAGTTGGCCAGAACAAAGCCTTACGGCTATTCGTTGTTTGCACTCGATAATCTGGTGACCTTGTGTCAGATTCTGTCTGGCCCAGAAGATAATCTATGGCAATATGAAGACGCGGAGGGGCGTAGTGTCTCGAAAGGCATTTCATTCATCCTGCCCTATTTGCTGGATAAGAAATCTTGGCCATATCAACAGGATGTAATGTATTATGCCGACTATCCTGCCAGGATGTCGTTTATGCTTTTTGCCGGCTATACGCTGGGAAAACAGGAGCTATTGGATTTTTATTCCTCATTGGCTGATGAACCGGTTAATGAAGAAGTCAGGCGAAATACTGCCATTCGCCAGCCCTTTTTATGGCTGTAATTCATGCGATGCTATACAGAATCGCCCGCATTAATTTTCTAAACACGGAGAAAGTCGGCGAAAAGCCAGCTTTTGTTGTAGGCTGATAAGAACGGGCACATCAGCTGTCGTTAAAGTTCAATGCTCACGATTGAATTTGAACGATCGACCTGCGGTTTGGGAAGAGGTTTGCAGACCGTTCTTTCCCTTTGAGGCTCCAATACAACCCAAACCGGCAGACGAGTTACTTACACCACAGCTCTCGAACTAACGGCTAACTTTCTCGAATCAGCATCACTTTGAATGATGCGTTCATCATTTTTGCTTATTGACTATTTCATATCATTGTTTTGCTAATCTTCAGAAGTCGTATTTCGATCCAAAATCCTTATTCTAACAGCTAAGGTATGATTCCTAGCAAAATAGCCTAATAGACAATCCAAAAATTCGATATAGCAGTATATTGAAGACAAATATCGTACCAAATTACTGATCATATGGAAAATAGTACATTGCTTTGTCATCTTGGATACGATATATTTTAGTTGCTCTAGAACTGCGAGGAGCTTTTCATATAAATATATTTAGGGAGTGAATGCCTGATGACGCGAAAATCCAGCACTTTATCGCAAGGGGACAGGCGTGCAAAGCGCATGGCTGCTTTGAAGCGGATCGCCCCTCTTTATGTCATGTTGATCCCTGCTGTTGTGTATATTGTCGTGTTTGCTTATTACCCGATGTATGGGGCTCAGATCGCCTTTCGCAATTTCAAAATTACACTTGGTATTTGGGACAGCCCATGGGTCGGATTTGATTATTTTGTACGATTTTTCAAATCGTACAACTTCGTCAGGATTTTCACCAATACCATTTATCTGTCCATATACTCGCTGATCGCAAGTACCATTGTTGTTGTCGCTCTATCATTGATACTGCATTGTGTACTCCGTGAATCATTTAAGAAACTTGTCCAGACTGTCATCTATCTGCCGCATTTTATTTCTACTGTTGTCATCGTCGGTATTGTTCTCCGCATGCTGAATCCTAACCTTGGTGTTCTGTCAAAACTGATCCAGTTTTTTGGCGGCACAGATAGGGATCTGATGGGCGTTGCATCTGCCTTTCCGCACATTTATGTCTGGTCGGGTATTTGGCAAAATGCCGGTTGGGGAACAGTAATCTATCTGGCAGCCCTCGCAAGCGCTGATTCGGAGCACCATGAAGCGGCGATGATCGACGGTGCCTCGCGTCTGCAGCGCTTGATCCATATTGACATCCCTGTGCTGGTGCCGACGATCGTGATCGTGTTGATTATGAATTTAGGTCGGCTGATAGACGTGGGCTACGAGAAGATCCTGCTGATGCAGAACAACTTAAATCTTCAAAAATCAGAGGTCATCGCCACTTATGTTTACAAAATAGGCCTTGCATCAAATATGCCTGATTACTCGCTCAGCACCGCAGTTGGCCTTTTTAATTCTGTTATCAGCCTCGCACTTGTTCTAATAGTCAATAAAGTCGCAAAAAAACTAACAGAAACATCGCTTTGGTAGGGGAGGGGGAAGTTCGATGAAACAACTTAAGTTCAATCAAAAAAGCACGGGTGATCGCCTGTTTTATTTTGTAATTAATTCAATCCTTCTCCTGTTTTTTCTCGTTACACTTTACCCATTAGTCTTTCTGGTTTCGGCTTCTGTATCATCACCATCCGCTCTGGCACAAGGCCGTGTTGTGCTATTGCCAGTCGGTTTTACCTTTGAAGGATATGCGATGGTTTTTCGCAACAAAAATGTACTTTCTGGCTTTTATAATTCGGTGATATATACATCGATCGGGACACTGATTAACCTGTTCGTTACATTAATAACTGCCTTTGCCCTATCACGCCGCGAGCTTAAAGGAAATGCTTTCATCAGTTTCATGTTTGCGTTCACAATGTGGTTCAGCGGCGGCATCATCCCGCTGTTTCTTCTCGTCAATGATCTGGGACTCATAGACACGCGCTGGTCACTCTGGTTGCCGGTCAGCATGAGTGTGTGGAATGTCATGATCACGCGCACTTATTTCAAATCCACGATACCTGAGGAGATGTTTGAGGCTGTTAGCATTGATGGTTGCGGTTACTTCAGATTTTTCTCAATGATTGTTCTGCCACTTTCGGGTGCTATCATCGCTGTTATGAGTTTGTTTTATTCGGTCATGCACTGGAACACCTTTTTCCGAGCATTGATCTTTATAAATAATCATCGCTTGTACCCGATTCAGATGGTGCTCAGGACGATCCTGATTGCCAACGAAATTACAGCGGACGACCTGATGACAGACGCTATTACAGAAGCAAATTTCGGCAAGGTAGAATTGCTGAAATATGCATTAATTCTTGTAGCCTGCTTACCTCTCTGGATTCTCTATCCATTCATACAGAAGTTTTTCGTTAAAGGTGTTATGATTGGATCAATCAAAGGCTAATGAAATACTATCGATGTAATTGATCTTACTTTCGAGAGAATAACTCTAAGGCATAGAATGATCCTTGGTTTTTCGCTTCGCTTAGTTGCACACTGAAAAATCATCATCAAGAAGCGTTCAGCTGTTCATATTGCCGCCCTAATGGCCAGGAAGGATGTGAGATACCTGGAACGGCTTCACATATTGTCGAGAAAGAAGGATAGAGGAACTGCAGGCCATTTCGGATTGCATGTCTATATCCGTGTGCTGTTTCCATATTTTCTTATCTTTTTGGCTTTGCTGTCGCTGTTTCTGATTATTTACAGGCAAAGCGAGTTGCAGATCAGAGAGAAAAAACTTGAACAGGCCGACGAAGCACTGATAAGCGCTATCCGGTATATTGACAATGATTTTACAAATTCATATTATTCATTACTTGCTGCTGCGGAGGACGCTACAGTAAAACGGACATATACAGCCTATGCAAATGGACAGACAGATACGCATGGCAAACTTCTTCTGGCTCGCAAGCGCCTGGTTGCCTTAGCACAAAAATCCAACATTGCAACTGACACGATGCTATTGTTTTCGGGAGATATACTGACTGGGATTACGCCGGCATATATACTCTATGACATGCAACGGCTAGCCCGGATCAATCTTTTGTCATTCGACGGCCTCGATCACGATATGTTTGTCAGCTATCTTAAGCGTCACAGCAGTGACAAGATAATCATGGAAGGATTTAGCCCGGCGCAAGACATTCAAATTATTGAATCCTTTTACCGTGCGATTCCCTATGTTATTCAGCTTATACCGAAAGAAAACTCAGATCATGCGTTATTCGGGATGATCATGCTCAATGAAAATCAGATTGCCGAGCTCATGATACCAGATAATGACGGCACTATACTATATAGTATATCAAAACAGAGCGTATTGCTTTGCGGAGAGGACATACCCTCTATCGAAGATGAGACGTCAAAAGATTACACGACGATCACACACACGTCTTCGCTAACCGGGTTAGCGTTCACGATTTCAATTCCAAATGTTTTTTTTACGAAGGAGTTGGGCTTTTTCCGACTCTATTATCAGATTTCGTTGGTAGCGTTTTTCGTTCTGATAACCGTTTTTGCATTAATATTTCTTCTGATGGTCTTTCGGCCTCTGGACAAGCTGATGAGGCAGTTTGTTGGCTCAACGGGAAAAAGCAATTTATTCGTTGCGTTGGAAAAAAGCATTGATGAATTGGCTCATTCTAATGTAGATATGAATCGCAAATTAACAAAATGGCTTCCTGTCGTAAAAACGGAATTGATTGGCCGGATTCTGATCGGAGACCTGGTCTCAGATGAGGAAATGGAGATCATCAGCCAGTTGAAAAAAACACCAGGTTGCCAATATCGTGTCATGGTGTTTGAGATTGCTAATCGCAGCAGCCAACAATCGCTGCCTTCCCGTGAACTATACCTCGATACACTGCTTGAAGTCGTATCAAAGACATTCCAGAAAACGCTTATCTATCCCGTCAACCGAAGCAGTTTCGCCGTTATCGTGAATATGCCCATCGCTGTTTCCGTAAGCACTTTCAAAGACTATCTCATGCAAATATTGCATGAGTTAAGTAAGATGTCGTATATGTTTACGGTCGGTGTCGGGCAAGCTGTGAAGGATTTTGCCAGTATCTACCTATCATATGAAAAAGCTGTTGAAGCGTCCATGAAATCGAAACGGCATCCAATGCAGAGCATTGTTTGGCATGATGAGACAGATGATGGCAGGCAACCATATTTCTTTTCGTTTAAGAATGTTGAAAAATTATTCAATGTCCTGATGTCGGGTGACGATAGAGGTGCAACTGAGATTTTGCGATCTGTCATAAATCAGAACATCTGCGGGCATGGGTATTTGGATAAGAACCATAACGAAATAATGGCTCGACTCTTTTATGATTTGAGGGGCATTATGTTACGTATTTCTGCGCGCATAAACATAGATGATGTCTTGCAACAAGTTGCGTCGAATGTTGCTAATATGAATTGTGACGATTTTATTCAGAACTGGAGCAAGATATTTTCGTTGACCACAAAGCAAATAATTGAGAAAAATAATGATAATTCGTATGTTCAAAGAATCATTGATTACATCGACACGAATTTTACAAACAGCAATTTGTCCTTGAAATACTTGTCGGTACAATTTCATATCTCAGAGAAATATTTATCGACCTTGTTCAAAGAGAAGACCGGGCAAAATTTTTCGAAGTATCTAGAGGATCTTCGACTTGCTTGTGCCGAGACGCTCATGATGCAAACGAACCTGACAATAAATGAAATTTCGATTAAGTCAGGCTACATCACACCATCAACTTTTTATAAGGCTTTTAAACGGAAATACGGCGTGACGCCGTCGAATTACCATAAGATTGTAACCGACTAATATTGAATAATATTAATATGCTTAAATGACGGCATGGTAACTGATTTTTTAGGAATCTATAAGAAGAACTCTTTTTACAATGCAAATATAGTAAAAAAGCATTCTTTAAGACTTACTATCAGGATTATAATGACAAACAACACTAAATCAATAAAATATCATTGCCCGATGTGTACCATTTTCCATAATATGAGGAATATTGCTAATTGATTAAAAGAAGTTAAATATACTACTATAATTCCATGTTCATTAATAATCATTCATGATGAAAAGACTTGTCCTGAAATAGATGACCTAATCCTTGCAGTGTGGAATACGAAAAGATTGGGTCGAGAGGAGGATTGATACATAAGCATTGTCAAGCGACAACATGTCTGGCTTAGTGAACTAATTTAGGCTGGGTGCATGTGGTCAGCAGTAACAGAGGCTTGAGTTCATAGGAAGTATGTTTTTATTAATCAGGGGGTAAGTAAATGGAGAAAAGATTATCTGTCATGTTGGTTCTGCTTCTTGTTGCAGTTTTTGTCTTTTCAGCTTGTGGGACTCCGGCGACATCTGGAACAACACAAACAACAACGAAACAAACAACGACTGGAACAGGAACAACAGCAACAACAACATCTGGTCCGAATGATGGGGTTACAGCAAAAGGTGAATTCCCCATTGTGACTGACAACTATAAAATGGACATCGCTTTGGCTGTCGGGCCAAGTGTCGAAGATATTGAGACGAATTATTTCACCAAATACCTCGAAGAAGTGACAGGAATTGACCTGGTGATTGACCTTCTTCCCGCTACGGATGCGATTACCAAAGTTAACTTGATGCTGTCGTCCGGGAATATGCCGGGTGTCATAGCCGGAGTTTCTCTACCAGGCAGCGTTGTCAACGAACAGGCGCAGGCTGGCAATTTTGTTGCCCTGGACGGCTATCTGGAAACATATGGAATCGGATTTTATCAAGTTATTGAACGTCTTGGTGATGATGCTGAAACATACTTGAATTTTGTCACGATGTCTGATGGCCACATTTATTCGATGCATAATGTCTCTGGTATGACGACGAACAAATTTGACATGATGACTTGGGTTTATGAGCCTTGGCTTATAGATCTGAACATACCAGAACCAAAAACACTTGATGATTTTTACAATATGTGCGTGGCATTCAAGACTAAGGATCCAAATAAGAATGGTAAAGCCGACGAGGTTCCCATTTCGCTCGCCAGCTCCGAGTCAAACCGATTAATGTCCTACATTGGCAACGCTTTTCAATACACAGATTATAACTGGAGATTAAAAGTTGATAATGGTGTTGTTGAATTTGTGGCCAACAATGATCTGTACAAACAGACTTTGCAGTACCTGAACAAAATGATGAACGAAGGATTGATTGATCCGCTGGTCTTCACGCAATCCCGCGCTGAATTGAAGGCGATCATTGCTCAGGAGGATCTAACGATTGGTGTTATCCCCTATGCTTCGCCTTCTGGGTATATGAATTCGACATCGGAACCGATGCTGAGCTTCAAGATCATCGATGCACTCGAAGGTCCCAACGGCTTTAAAGCAACCGTTAATAATGGTATAAGGATTTTGCATGGCTATTTTGTAACCAAAAACTGTGACAGGCCCGCTGCTGCTGTTCGCATGATCGACTATATGTATAGCGACGATGGCTACCCTTCGTTTATGTACGGCGAAAAAGGCGTGGACTGGGACGAACCTGATCAAGGTGCAACTGATGTTCTTGGTAATCCTGCCAGCGTTAAGATTATTCAAGATGTCTATGGATTCCCCAGCCAGAACAAAATATGGCGTAATAATACGATCGGCTATATTATGGATCAACGCTATCTTGCGCGCCAGAACGATACAAAGAATATCAGGGAGTACGAGGCTAGGAAATATATCGGATCGTTGCTGCTTGAACCAAGCTCACCAGACGAATTTGTACCATCTTCTTTGAAATATGTCAGTGCTGAAGCGGAGGCACAAGTCACGAAGCTAAAGACAGATTTGATTGGTTATGTCGAGGAAATGTCCGCACTCTTCATCCTGGGCGACCTGCCTTTTGATCAATGGGATACATACGTTAACGAACTGAAAGTGATCGGTGTTGACGAATATGTCAGACTAATTCAGGAGTCTTACGACAAGATGTTAGGCAAATAAATCTTTACAAAGAAATGGCTTGCATCGGGATTAGTTCCGATGCAAGCCATTTTAAAAGGAGAAGAGCATGACATCGTCAGAACGTATAAACGCCGCATTTGCCTTTGAAAAAGCAGACAGAATACCGGTATATCATCTTGGCCTCTCATCAGAAATCGCATCAAAAATTCTCGGGCATGAGGCATACATTGGTGGCGGGATCCAGCGATGGCGCGAAGCGACTGCCCTCTGGGCAGGTCAAGAGGCCCATGAAGAGTTTCTGGAACGCTCGATGAATGACGCCTTTGAAATCTCGGACGCTATGGAGATGGATATCGTTCGAGCCGAATACTGGCGGTTACCCGAAAAGCCCTTCAAAAAAATAGACGATTACACCTTTATGTATGGCAATGAAGACCACTGGAAAATACGACGCTTTTTTCCGGAAACCGAGTTGTTTGACGTGATGGAATCCTGGCCGCCGCCTGTCGAACAAACTTTTGACGATCTGGAAAGAGCCCTTGAAAAACAAGAAGCTGCCATAAAGAATTATGATCCAGTTAAAACTTTCCGAGCAGCGCGCGCTGCGCTTAAACGTGCGAACGGGAAAAAAGCTGTACGAGTGAATGCCGGTCATATGAGTATTCCGGTTGAGCCTCTTTGGCTGGAGGCGACTTGCCTGGCACCAGAACTGGTCGAACGCCATTTAGCTTTGCAGACCGAGAGAGGTATTAAGGACATTCAATACTTGTCGACGCTCAAAGATGTCCACTACATCTTCGGAGGAGGTGACATGGCCAGTGAACAGGGGCCCATGTATTCACCGGATACGTTCAGAAAGCTGATGATGCCTGCACTTCAGCGCCTTACAGCAGTCTGTCATGAGGTAGGATTCATTCTCTTTTTCTGTTGCGACGGCAATCTATGGCCGGTCGCTGAAGATCTTTTTGGACGCAGCGGCGTAGAAGGCTACTGTGAAGTCGATCGTCATGCTGGCATGGACCTTGGTCGATTACGTCGATCTTATCCGAAACTCAGGCTGATCGGCAATATAGGTTCGGCAACGCTGCATAGCGGGACTGCCCAGGCAGTAACGCAGGAGGTCATTTCATGTATGGAGGATGCTAAACAATACAGTGGAATCGTTGTTGGTGCTTCCAATTATATTATGAAAGGTACACCAATCGAAAATATCCATGCTATGAATGAGGCCATTTCAAAATACCGTTGATGAAATTTGAGGAAGATTAAAAATGAAAATTAGCAGTCGTTTTCCACAATATACCGAATATTCGCCAAAAGTACCTGTATGGTGCGTGACGCCTGGCGAAGGTCGCTGTCTGCACCGCTTTTTCGATACATCTCCCTTCAGTCCATCCATGCGCTACCTCGCAGTCTTGCGGATGCCACAGGAGGATCAACTGCCGGTTCCCGGCGAAACCGCCGAAATCGTCCTGATCGATCTGGAAACCGCTGAAGAGAAAGTTGTGGCGACAACCTGCGGATGGGAGAGTCAGATGGGGGCCAATATCAACTGGGGCGCCGATGACTCTGCATTGTTCTACAACGATGTGGCGCCAGATACCTGGCAGCCGCATTGTGTCAGGCTTAACCCGCTGACAGGCGAAAAAAGAATCCTTAATGGCACGATCTATCGTATTTCGCCTGATGGCCGACATGTCATTTCCTCGTGTATGAAACGTATGCGGCGGACACAGTTTGGTTACGGTGTTGTTATCCCGGACGAACTTGTCCCGCGTAACCGGGGATTTCGAAAGGATGACGGTCTTTACATCACCGATACCGAGACGGGTGAAAGCAAATTGCTCGTGTCGATTCATGATGTGTTTGAAAAGGCATTGCCCAAGATCGACATGGCCAAATATGCCGATGGCGAGTGCTATGGGTTTCATTGCAAATATAATCCACAAGGCGACAGAATCATTTTCACGATGAGATGGTTCAAGACAGATGAAGAACAGCCCTGGAACATGATCAGCAAGCATTTGGATTACTGGGTTGTTAACATGAAAACAGACGGCAGCGATATCCGTGTGGCTGTTGGGCCCGAACAGTGGGAGAAGCGCGGACACCACAACAATTGGTATCCAAATGGCCGGCAGATATCGATGAACCTAGCGATCGATGGCGATCGGAAATTGTACTTTGTACGTGTCAATTATGATGGAACTGGACTGGAGAAAATAACTTCAGCCATGCCGGGTTCCGGTCATCCAACGATTCATCCGGATGGCCAACATATCCTAACGGATACGTACGCACATGAACCGGTTGCCTTCGGTGACGGTACGGTGCCAATCCGTCTCATTGATTTGCATACAGAGACAGAAGAAACATTGATCAGAATCAATGTAAAAAATCCGGGCATGAATGTAGCAAGCGCATTGCGTGTTGATCCGCATCCTGCCTGGGCGCAGGACAACAGACATGTGGCTCTAAACGGTTTTGTAAACGGCACACGTCGTGTTTTCATAGCGGACATGGGTCAAGTTGTTGCACCGGTGGATCAAAAGTTTTTTTATTAAGGAAGAACGAGGTGTGCTTCATGTTTATTGATCGAAAAATAAAACTTGCCATCCTGATGGATGATGCGATGTACCATCGCACGTTTCATCCTGATGATCTGCTGTTTCTTGAAGAATTCGCTGAAATCGTCAACAAACCGCCCTATCCTGATAAGATCGATGCAGATTACATGAAAATACATCTGCGCGAAGCAGAAGTCTGCTTCACCTGCTGGGGGACGCCGGTTTTTACAGATGAAATCTTAGCCTGCGCACCTGAATTGAAATTGATTTTACATGGTGCAGGGACGCCAAAAGCGGTTGTCAGTGACGCGGTTTGGATGAAGAACATCCGGATTGCAACGGCAGCCCCGGTTATCGCCATCGATGTGGCAGAGACAGCATTAGGCGGCATTATCTATTCCCTGAAGCATTTTGGTGATTTTGACAGACTTGTCAGAGAGGGCCGATGGTCGCGCAAAACCGATGATAAAGGGGTGAGTGATGTTAATGCACTTAAACCCCTCATGAAAAGGCTAAACTGGCTGCTCACAGTCGGTGTTGTCGGTGCATCACATGTGGGGAGAAACATGATCCGCTTCCTCAAGCCTTTTGGTGTCAATATTCTGTTGTATGATCCGACATATTCTGAATCGATGGCAAGAGACCTGGGGGTCAGGCTGGTTTCACTAGAAGAACTGATGCGTATCAGTGACGTCGTGACCGTTCATGCCCCTAAATTGCCGACGACAGATAAGATGATCAACGCGTCACTTCTTGCGACCATGAAGGATGGAGCTTTGTTTGTCAATACGTCCCGGGGATCTGTTGTTGACCAGGAGGCGCTCTTGTCGGAGTTGAAGCGTAAACGGATCTACGCTTATCTTGATGTTTACGAAAAAGAGCCGTTACCCGCTGCGAACGAGTTCATCCAGTTTGACAACGTGCTGCTAACACCGCATATTTCGGGTGGTCATACCGTCAATGGTGGATTTGAACGCGGCAATTATATAATCAATCAACTATACCGTTATTGCTGTACAGGCGACCTTCTGCACGAAGCTCTGGCGGACATGATGGATATGATGGCATGACAACGCTGTCATGGCCATACGGAGGAAAGTAAGATGTGGGATATAAGCCAGAACAGACGGGTTATCTTTGGTGAGGGCACATCGAGTCAGATCGGCTTGCTGGTGAAATCGTTTGCTGTTAGTCGCGTATTTGTTTCAACTTATGATGTAAAATCGGCAGGCGTGAAAAGTATCATAAAAAACATAACGGATCAGGGCATTACAGCCTATGCTGATGATTCGATTAAAGGGGAACCTTCGATCAGCGACATTGACCGATTGGTGAAGGTTGTCAATCAAAATGAGTGTCAGGCGGTCGTGGCGATCGGTGGTGGCAGTGTGATGGATGCGGCCAAAGCTGTTGCCATGATTGCCACAAATGGCGGCAATGTCGAGCAATACCAGATGGAGGGAAAACCTGTTACCAAACCATGTTTGCCTTTGATCGCTGTACCGACAACTGCTGGAACCGGGTCAGAAGCCACAAGAGTCAGTGTTGTATATAACCATAAGAACAAACTGAAAAAGAGCTTCTATAGCCCGCTCATGATCGCAGATGCGGTCGTGCTCGATCCTGAACTTACCTTTTCGCTGCCTACGGACATAACCGTTAGTACAGGTATCGACGCTTTGAGTCACGCGATTGAGTCCTACGTGTCATTGAACGCCACACCGTACACTGAAATGTATGGGTTAAAGGCCATGGAACTGATACAGGAAAACCTGCCGCGTTGTGTTGCAAACGGCAATGACGCGTCGGCTAGAAGCAACATGATGCTGGCAAGTTTTTTCGCGGGTTGTGCCTTGAATGCTGGCATCGGGCTGGCTCATATGATCGCCCAACCATTAGGAGGTCTGCTCAAAATACCGCATGGTGTCGCGTGTGCCATTTACCTGCCCTATGCGATGCAGTACAACGTGGCACACAGCACCAAAAAGTATTGCGACATCGCCAGAGTTATGGGTGTGAAAAGCTCAGAAAACTCGGTTGCAGTTGCCCAGGAAGGCATTGAACGTGTTCAGATCTACCTTCAGGCACTCAAGGCACCGACCAAGATCACAACATATCTGAATGATGCGTTCGATCTTGACGATGCGGTAAAAACGATCATGGGAGCTACAAGCCATATCAAGTGCAATCCACGCATAGTAGATGCTGATGTCATCCGTCGGACTGTAGAACAGACGCTTTAGGAGGTAACAACCGATGAAAAGAGTAATTTGCTCCATATTCACAAAACCATGGCCCCGTTTGTCCCTGGATGAGCTGGGAAGCATGGTCAGCAGACTGGGATTCGAGGGTATCGAATTTCCTGTAAGGCCGGGATTTCAAGTCGAACCTCAGGACGCGGAGAAGGGATTGCCCCGTGCAGCAGAGCAACTCGCTGCTTATGGTGTGAAAATCACCAGTGTCGCAGGTGAGTTAACAGAGCCGTTTTTTGCCGGCTGCCAGGCAGCACAGGTCCCGCTGATTAGAATTATGGCTAATTTCAAAGGATCAAAAAACTACCTGGAAGCTGAATCTGATATGCGCCGTACACTCGATGGAATTCAGCCTTTATGCGCAAAGTACGGCGTACAGGTTGGGGTGCAGCACCATTACGGTGCTGGTGTCTTTAACTCCATGGAACTGAGGCACTTATTGGAAGGATTTGACAAAAAATACATCGGAGCCATCTGGGATGCCGCTCATAGTGGATTAGCGGGAGAAGATGCTGCTAAAGGTTTGAGCATTGTTTGGGATTATCTCTGCCTTGTTAATTTAAAGGCCGCTTATTACAAGCGAGTGACCGGACCTGAGTCTGAAGCTGCCCGCTTTAAGCCTTACTTTACAACAGCACGTTATGGGAATACTGATTGGGAGCAGGCCATTACCTTCTGCTACGAAAACGGTTATGAAGGGAACTTCTGTTTTCCAGCTGAATATACCGACGAAAAGGGTGTTTTGGATTATATAACCAAAGATATCGCCTATGCCAAAGGCCTTTTCGAGAAAATTTATCAATAAGGAATCCCTTAAGGCCTGTGAAAATAGTGGCAATGAAGTAAGGAGTGCAGTAGTTTGAAAAAACCTAACATTCTGATGATTGTTGCCGATGATATGGGTTATGGTGATTTTGGGCTATTCAGCGAAGGACGAACCAGCACACCAGCCATAGACAGTTTGTCACGGGAAGGCATTTGTCTGACCCAACATTATGCAGCAGCACCAGTCTGTACACCTGCACGGGCTGCGCTGTTAACCGGCCGCTATCATCATCGGACGGGTGCTATTGACATGCGTGAACTGCGCGGACTGAGCCGGTTATCCCTCCGCGAAACGACAATAGCCGATGTCTTTCAGTCTAATGGCTACGTGACTGGACTGATTGGCAAGTGGCACTCGGGAACTATTGGCGTTCGCTACCATCCCAACGCCCGAGGCTTCGACGAGTTTGTCGGGTTTCGTGGGGGTTGTTTGGATTATTATGACTGGTGCCTTTACTATGATGATGTGTTACGGCGCACGGATGGCAGATATTTGACCGATGTTTTTATGGACGAAGCAATCAGCTTCATTCAGCGGCATCAGAACCAGTCATTTTTTCTCAATGTTGCCTTTAATGCGCCGCACACGCCTTTGCAAGCTCCAGAAGAAGATGTCAGGCCATTTTTGGAAACCGGTCGCTACAACCGGGGTGTCAGCATCCTGTATGGCATGATCGCCCATCTTGATCGAGCTGTCGGCCAAATTCTTCATGAGTTGGATCGCCTGGGGCTTGCGGATAATACCCTGGTCTTGTTCACCAGTGACAATGGACCGCAGTTTGGCGGACAAGGTGAACTATGTACCGATCGGTTCAATACCTGCTTTAGTGGTTCAAAGGGCAATGTTTATGAGGGAGGTATCCGTGTCCCGGCCGTGGTCCGTTGGCCGGAACATCTGGAACCAGGGCTCATGAAAAATGACTTTGTCCATGCAACGGACTGGTTTCCAACCCTGCTGGCAGCTGCACGGATTGACGTGCCTGCAAGTCTTAGTCTGGATGGTCAGAACATACTACCAGTGCTCAAGGGAGAAAGGGATCAGGTCAATCCCCGCCGATTCTGGCAGTGGAACCGTTACACACCTGTCGTATCATGTAATGCCGCGATGCGTGATGGCCCGTGGAAACTGGTTCAGCCACCGATTAAGGAAGCCATGCGTGTTTTACCGGAAGACTATGCGGTTGACCGTCTTGTCGAACAATATCCGGAAAATTATCCAGATATCGTTCCGGGTATTATGCCGGAGCGTACCCTGATTCCATTGCCGCCGCAGCTGTTCAACATCGCTATTGATCCTTCTGAAAGTGAGGATTTGTCTGCTATTTATCCTGAGAGAACCCGCAAAATGCTAACAGAACTTGAAACTTGGTTTAATGAGGTTGAAGCAGAACGAAATAAAATAACCGAGTAGGACGTTTCAAACGCCATCAATCCTGTTTTCGATTTCGTGCCAACTCATTTCCCATGAGCGTATCGCCGGAACATATCACCGATCGACAAGAGGCCAAGGCTCAGCCAGACGATTAGAACCCAGGGCTGGGTTGTGAGGGTATTCCAAGCAGACGCCACAGCCAGAAGGGTCGCCCATTGGGCCCGGCTTGATGAACGCAGCAGGAAGATCGCCGGCAAAATGAAAAGAAGCAGCAAGATCAGAATCGTCTGGCTCTGCCCCGATCCTTTCAGACTGGCGATCCATAAAGATAGCGTCAGGATACCAAGCTGCATGAGGATGTTCAAGGCCGCAAACCCAACCAATCCGGCCCAGATCGGCAGCCTTCCGCTTGAGGCTGAAAACCAGGGCAGTGTACTCAGGCGGTCCGATAGCAGCGCC